>Ga0137384_10000018_pt1 | contig 122129 bp, 106 predicted proteins | sample SagtaG_2_FD_104922 | JGI IMG/M metagenome (GOLD analysis project Ga0137384, IMG submission 104922) | Vadose zone soil microbial communities from Sagehorn Ranch, Mendocino, California, USA - Sage2_R_60_16 metaG | ecosystem: Environmental > Terrestrial > Soil > Vadose zone | place: USA... | reverse complement strand
TCTTGCTTCCACCGTAGTGGATTGCAGGAAATCGGCGGCCATCTATTTGCCTTTCTCTTGTCACCGCAGATCTTGTAGAAAGAAAAGTAGATCGTTTTCAGGATTTTTCAACGAGTTCCTAGAGGCTATGATCAGGATTTCTCAATCCTTCTGGAGAGTCATGCAGACCAAGGGTTCGATGTGGCAGGAGTCGCGGTGGAGTGGAACGGTTCGTCGCTTGGAAACATCAATCGTCCTCAATCGGGCATGAGTTGGTCCGTTGCCGCCGAGGGGAGAGTAGTGATTCAATGGCCAGCGAAGGCCAGCCCTGTCTTTGAATTAATCAAGTTGAAAGGGCAGTACCAAGTCGTCTTTTCGGAATTTGTTGATTTCGTCTTTCTACCGCAGAAGTTCCGCAAAAAGATCAAGGTTCAGGTGGATCCGGTAAACCGCCACTGGATGCAGTTGTGAACATCACGATCAAGTCGGGCCTGATACAAGTCTCGTTGCACGAGAAAGCTAATGTTGTCTGAGGCAGCTTTGCCCCCCTATCTACTGATATTTCCGCATCACTGCGCGAATCGGCTCATTGTCGGCGTAAACCTGCCAGACGGCGATCTTCCCGTCTTTGACCACGGCCCGCCATGAGGCAGGCATCTTCCAGAAATCTTCTTTCTTGAGTTTGCCATCCTTGGTAAATGTTCCTTGCGCCGAGCCAAACATGGCTACGGTGTTTCCCTCGGCAAAGATTTCTGAATGTGAGATCGAGTAGTCAGGCACCATCTTGAAATAGCCTTCCCAGGCTGCCAGCAGCTTTTGCGCTCCCTGGAGACGGTTGCCTAACGAGTCAATAAACTCGCCATCCGTGGTCATGAGAGCGCATACGTCCTGAGGATTGCGCGCATTGATAAGCTGCTCAAACTTCAACACGATTTCAATGGGATTGGGCGCCGACATGGATCCCTCCTGATTCCGATTATTATGACAAAACCAATTAGTCCTGCGGGCCAAAATGTATCACGTCAATTAGAATGCTCTAACCAAATTCCGCACCTGGAGGTTCCCATGGTTCGCCGCTCAGCTATCTTATGTGTTTTGCTTGTCTTTGCTTGCTCCGTTCTTGCTGTTCGGTCCTATGGACAGGAGAAACCTCTGCGTCCGGTGCATACATTTTCCATCGTAGCGTTTGATCCTGCAACGGGCCAGATGGGCGTGGCAGTGCAGTCGCACTGGTTCGCTGTGGGCGGGTCGGTTCCCTGGGCGGAGGCTGGCGTGGGAGCAGTGGCAACTCAATCTTTTGTCGATCCAGCGTACGGGCCGCTCGGCCTGGATCTGATGCGCGCGGGCAAGAGCGCACCGGACGCCCTGCACGGGCTCCTGCTGGCCGACGGCGACTGTGACGTTCGCCAGGCGGCCATGGTGGACACGCAGGGCCGCGTGGCAACGTTCACCGGAGCCAAAGACATTCAACCTGCCGGTGGAATTGCCGGCAGCGCCAGCGGAGGTGCGACGCTCATCGAGTGCGGTGGCCATGCCGGTGGCGCTCTGATGATCGGGAAGAACTACGCCGTCCAGGCCAACCTGATGAGCAATGACAAGATCTGGCCGGCCATGTCCAAGGCGTATGAGTCGACACAGGGAGATTTGGCGGACCGTATCCTGGCTGCGCTGGATGCGGCACAAGCTGCCGGTGGCGATGTTCGCGGACGGCAGTCGGCTGCCATCTTGATTGTTCCGGCCAAGAGCACAGGCAAACCGTGGGCAGACTATCTGTTCAATTTGCGCGTGGATGACAGCGCGGAGCCGTTGAAAGAGTTGCGCCGCCTGGTGACGCTCCAGCGCGCTTACAACCACATGAACGCCGGCGACAAAGCCGTTGAGCTTCATGACAACGAAGGAGCGTTGCGCGAATACGGAGCCGCGGAAAAGCTCGTCCCTGACAATGCGGAGATGATTTACTGGCACGCGGTTGCTCTGGCCAACATGAGCCGCGTGGACGAAAGCCTTCCACTGTTCAAGAAAGTTTTTGCCATGGACCATAACTGGATTGATCTCACACCCCGTCTGGCGAAGGTCGGCCTGCTACCGGACGATCTGCAATTGATCCAGAAGATCGTTGGCCAGGCGAAATAAGCCAGCAAGCAGCGAATTAAAGCAGAACCAAGCATCTTGATGAACCCGGACCCCTAGGGTACGGAAGATGGTACGGCCGTGGAAATGTCTTGCATGGCGCGGTGCCAAAGCGACAGAATAAGGTGTGTTTACTTACAAGGGTTTCGACCACGTCGCCTTGGTGACGAAGAAGCTTGCGGCCATGAAGAGCTTCTACACTGAATCTCTGGGTCTGACCCTGGAGCAGGAAGGCAAGGTCAAAGCCGGATATTACGTGGTCACTCTGCGCGCCGGGGACGCACTGCTTGATCTGTTTGAAGCGTCGCCTACGAACCCCGCTCCGCTGGCCAATCTGAGCGAAGAGCATTTCTGCTTATGTGCCACAGGGTCAAGCATTTATGATGTCATCGCCACCCTGAAGCGCAAGGGGCTGGATCCTTCGCAGGCGGAAGTCAACAACGGCGCCAAGGGCAAAGGACTTTCCACCTGGGTGCGTGATCCGGACGGCAACAAAGTCGAAATCAAAGTGGACTGATCTTCACGTCTCCTTTCCGACCGGGCATGTACTCTTTTGTCGGTACATGTCCTTATTCCAGCTTGCGGATGTACCACGCCAGGGCTTTTAATCATCACAGTCCTTAAGTTAGTCTCAAGGTCAAAGAATATCAAAAGATAGCGCTTGCGAGCCCTCGCTCCCCCGAGTCGCCCATGCTCTCGCTTTCTCAGGAGATGTTATGCAAATCGGTGTGTACGGGTGCGGGTATTTGGGTACGGTTGTAGCAGCGTGTCTTGCCGATTTTGGTGTTCCGGTGACCGCTTACGGCAGTGATTCCGTCAATACAACTTTACTAGCCAGCGGAATTCTTCCTTTCCACGAAAAAAACTTAAGCGACATCGTTCGCCGTGGCGTCCGCTCCGGCAGGCTGATGTATTCCACACATCTTCAGTCGATGGTCCAGCGCGCCGAGATCATTTACATGGCGGAAGACGCCAACCGTGACATGGAGGCCATCTCCTCGGAGATCGCCACCTATTGCGACCATGGACAGATCCTAGTCCTGGTTACACCCGTGCCAGTGGGAACGGCCCGCCGCATTGAAGAACGTCTGAAAGCTTCTGGACGGCAAATCACCGTGGTTTCCCATCCGCTCTTCCTTTCCGAGGGCTGCGCCGTTGAAGATTTCAACTGGCCGGACCGCATTGTGCTGGGCACCGATTCCAGCGCGGCGGTAGCGTCGTTGAAATCCCTGTATCGTCCGCTGGTGATGCGCGGCGTGCCTGTGATCGTAACCACGCATCAGACCGCTGAGCTGGTGCGGGAAGCCTCCACTGCGTTCCTGGCCACCAAAGTTTCGTTCATCAATGAACTCTCCAGCCTGTGCGAGCACATCAGCGCCGACGCGGTTGACCTGGCGCTTGCCCTGGGCCTCGATAAACGTATCGCGCCTCGTTGCTTGCAGCCGGGCTCGCTGGGCGGCAGCTTCACCGAATCCGACATGGATTCGCTGGCCAACCTGGCCGCCGGCTCCGGTGTGTCGCTCAAGATCTTGAGCGCAGCACGCGAAGTGAACCAGGAGTTCTGCGCACGCATCATGCAGAAGATCTCCGGCGCGCTGGAAACGCTTCACGGCAAGCAGGTGGGCCTCCTGGGTCTGGCATTCAAGCCCAACACCAACTCCGTGGTCAGCTCCGGCTCGATTCGTCTGGCACGCAGCCTGATGGAGAGCGGCGCGCACGTGAAGGCGTACGATCCCATCGCCATGCCCGACGCGCAGCAGGAACTCACCGGCAACGTCCGTTATTGTGATTCCGCTTACTCCGTGGCCGAAGGCGCGGACGCTCTGGTGCTCGGCACCGGCTGGCCGGAATTCCGCACACTCGACTTTGACCGCATCCGCCGTATCATCCGCAACCCCGTGGTGGTCGATACCAAGAACCTGCTCGACGGCGCCCGCATGAAAGCCCTGGGCTTTGAATATCTGGGCGTCGGACGCGCTTAACCCTTTCCCTCCCCATAGGTACCTCAAGGGAATAGCCCTCGCTGCAAAGCGAGGGCTATTTGTTGCTAACACAAACTTCAGTTTCTCTTCCATCACAATTGCTCCCTCTCCATGGCATGCGCTTCTTATTCCTCGCGCCTACCATCGCTTTGCAGTGTCAGATATCCGCCTGGTCTATTCTGTCAGGGATGTGCCCGGTCCGTACCGCATACCGGGGGTGCCCCCCTACCCCCCTGATCCCAATAAACAAAGACTTTAGGTGCAAACATCCCAAGGGATCCCAATCAAAACTCGTGAGGTGAACCCCTATGTCGAGATAGTTTCGAGTCTTGCACACATACGAGTCTTGCACATATCAGTACGGGCCACGCAGGCAGGGCTCAGGTCGGGGTGGCCTGCCCCTTTCGCCCGATGTTAGGAAGGACGCCAGGCATCAGAATTAGAGAGCTAGACCATTTTCAAACATGATGTCAACGACGACGCAACGACGCGCCTATTGCCGTGTCATCCCGAATCCTGAGCGCAGCGACGGGTGAGGGATCTGCTCCCGCTGCCGTCCAGCCATGGCGGAGCCGATTCCTCAACTTCAAGAGGGCAGCATGGGCAGCATGGAATGCTGGAGTGTTAGCCGAGCCCCGCAGGGACACAAAATGACCTGAAAGAAAGGTCTACGAAGAGATAAAATCCGAGAATGGCTATCCTGGGCAAGATGACGCGGCAATTCTTTTCTGTGCAGTGTTGCGCTCTTCTTTTAACTGTGCTGCTCCCGCATTTTCTTCGGGGTCACCGTGCAACGCACGATCCGGATTCGTTCGCGTGCAGCTCCCGGAATTTCATACTGCAGGATTTTAAGAAACAGCCGGTCGTATTTTCCCCGGACAAAACCAAGTCAATTCAACTGACGAAAGATTTCAAGTTCCGAGTCAAGGTGGCCAACGCTGTAATCTCCGAGTTCGACATCGAGGACATTTCTGCGGCCATCGAAATCGGTTGGTCGCCGGATTCGTCGCATTTCTTCATTTCGTATAGCAGCGGCGGCGCAGTCGGCAACTACCATGTCCGCCTTTTTCGGCTGACCGGCCAAACACTGACAGAGAACGGGACACCACTTACAGTTGCGGAGCGCTTCAAGGCGAAATACTGGTGCGAAGCTCGGGGCAATAATCTTTTGTTTCTGGGCTGGACACCGGACTCGAAGGTCGCCTTCTTCGTTGCAGAGGTGTACCCGACCGGAGACTGCGGCAAGGACCTTGGTCTGTATCGCGGTTACGCAGTCAGGCTTGAGGACAGACAAATATTGCATGTTTTTGGCGAGAAGGAAACCACATCAATCGAGAAAACATGCAGGGCATCAGGACGGCTCAAGCTGCCGTCGCGATAAATTGGCGAGGATTGCCGAAACGAACACCTTCTCTCAACGAGAGACCCCGGTCAAGACCAGACGCTTACAAAAGAACTTCCTGGTCTAGATCATCCGAAGACTGGGACTATTGGGTATATGAGATACCTTGAATGAGCCGCCATTGTTAAACGATCTCGTAATATTCACTGTGATGCAAAAATTCGAGTACACCCTGTTTGCCGATTACTTCCAGTTCTATTTGCAAGATGCGAATGCCGAAGGTGATCTGAGCGATAACTGGACTCCGGAGGCTGTCGACCGTTTCCTCGCGGTTGCGCCAGGAACCATCGGAGTAGGCACAGTTCGCAACATGAATGTCCCTGTCGTAGTGGAGGTCATTGACAGGCAACCCGATTCTGACTTAAGTGCGTGGGACCACGTAAATGAATGCACCTTGGAATTGCCGTCCGGTCGCGTCGTAATTGCTGGCTGCACCGACATCATCAGCGGATCGAAAATGCCGACCTCCTCCAATGCAGCCATATTGCGATGGACGCGAGCGAACGATGCGTTGAGACGGCTAAGAAGATCGTAGATAAGGATTTTTGGGCGCCTGCTGGAATCAGTGTCAGCCATAGGCCGCCTTTCTTTGGAAGGTGATTTGTGGTCAGGGAACGTCCGTGCTCTAACACGGGCGCGTCCCGTCTTTTTTTATGTAATTGATTGAAGTTTGAAGAAACGAATTTTGGGAAGCGGGTGATTTAGATTGTGAGGCGAGAGTTAAAGGCAAACGAGGACAGTACCATTTTCATATCGTAGATGATGATGGGTAGCCTCGAAATGAGATGCACTTTCGGACCTCCTCCGGCCAAAGGCTTAACTCGTAATAGCCTTCTCCTGGTATCCCAGTTTCACTATTTACTGCCAAAGCATTAAGTTGAGGCCACCCTTTTGCCACACACCAATCATAGGTTTCTCCAAGGAATGGACCGACTCCGCGAGTCAAAAATGGTACTCCCGCTTGAGTGCAGAGTGTCCCATAGGGTATGACGCTTTGTCTGACCATGAGCTCGGTTACATCTTCAGGTCGTGAAACTGTCAACTTTTGACATACGAGCTCATGACGGCGCAGCAACTCTCTTGTTAGTACTCGCGCTTCTTCAGTCATGCCCCGATTATAGGCGTCGTTGTACGCCCACGCTTCGCCAACACCGGGCGAAAGCGCGGGCCACCAGAAACGCCGCAGCACGCATGCGCGCTAGCCGACGAACAGCAGCACAGCGGATGGGCCATTGTTGAGACCCAGCGGTGTATTATAAGCTCGAATTTTTCATGCGAATATACATTGATGAAGCGGGCGGATTTGTTGCTCAACCCCCTGGACAATCCCTGTTCTCTCTGGTTTTGGCCGTCGTAGTTCCGTCCTCGATTGAGACTAAACTTTTTGATGAGTTTTCGGGTTTGCTCGCCAGTTGGCCTCATCAAGGAGCCGAGATAAAAGGCAGCAAGCTGGACGAGTCCCAAGCAGCCCAGTTGGTCGACCTTGTGTCCCGTTACGATGTCACCGTCCAGTTCTTCGCGGTCGACATGGAAATGCACGACGACAAAGTCGTCGATGACCGCAAAGCTCGTCAGGCCGATGCCATCACAGCGAACCTGACACCAGAACACCATCCTCCGATCGCCGCGCAGATACGTGGGTTGGCGGACTCGATTCGCAGGATGCCAAATCAACTCTTCGTGCAAGCCTCCCTAATGATCGAATTGGTCCTGAGGGTGGTCGAAGAAAGCACTCTCTACTACGTGCAACGCTTCCCGAACGAGCTTGGAAGTATCGAGTGGATCATCGATCGAAAGGATCGGAAGATCACGGAAATGGAGGATACCTGGTCGACACTGATCCTTCCGATGAGCGAGAGCCACTTTGTGAAAAAGCCGCTCGTCTGTCTTCTAGAAGCTAACTATTCGCACTTCGACGCGCGGTACGGGATCCGCGCCGACGACGAGGAGATGAACCGCCACGTCGCGTGGACACGTGAAGCGTATGGTATTCAAGGTGACGATAGCGGACCCGGTTTGAACTCAGGCTTACTCCTCAGCGAGCAGAGGCAGTTTGCGGACTCGGCCGGTTCGATCGGGCTGCAACTCGCCGACATGCTCGCGGCAATTTTGCGGCGTGCGCTAAACAATCGATTGCAGGCCGCAGGCTGGTCTCGATTCGGACGGCTGGTCATCGCCGACAAAAGGAGCCCGTTTCTTCACCTCGGGCCTCCGGAAGCTAGTGGGCAGGCGCTGGGAGGACAAATCGAGAAAGTCTGGAAAGCTCTGAAGACTGGCAACAAGGAAATGCTTCTAAGAACCTAATCGGATGCCCCGCATTCCGCGCCCGACTGCCCGAGCCGCACACGCTAAGGGTATGCGGTTCGCAGTGCCAGGAGCAGCATGACGGCGCTTACTTGTCTTTTTTCAAACTGATCCTGCGCCACAGCGTCTTGTCCTTGAGCAGCATGGCGCCTTCCATCTTGTCGCCTGCGACGGTGAGGTGGATTGAGCCTCGTTCAAGCTCGCAGCTCAAGAGATGCTTTTCCGCATCGTAACTGCAATCGCTCGTGCCCATCATCTCTGGCTTGCCATCGACAATTTTATCCGCCTGCATGGAAACCCAGCCCGGCTTATTCGGCAGGCTCTTAACGTGGTAGAGGGCTTTTTCATCGTGACATGCGCTTTCCCGCACTACGCAGATCGAGTCGCCACGCCAGTCGCCCAGCGGAAGAGCAGCGCCGTTGTTTACAGGCTTCGCGGGTGCGGAACCGGTCTGTCCTGCACTGGAAAGTGACAGGGCCGCAACCACCACTACCAGCAGTGCTGCCAGCGAAACCTGCCGCATTGAAGTCATCATTGTGCCTCCATCGTTGTCTTGGACGAACCAGAACATGAGTTGTTACACCGGTATGTTTCGCGCATCTTGTACCCATCACATTCTCTAAGGGCATTCTTTTCATTCAGGAACCGTTCATTGTTCCCCAAGGTAACTTTACTCAGGCCGTCCAGGATAATAAATTTAGAGGATGAACCAACGCCTTGCTGTAGTCGCGGCCGGGGTCGTGCTATGCATTCTGCTGATCTATCTTTTTGCTTCGGGGACATTGCAAAGAGTGTTCAGCAGCTCCGGAGACCACAAGACTGCGGCTTCGAGCAGCACCCCGTCCGCGGCCAATGCTGCAGCAGGCGCCCCTACTGCCGACGCTTCGGCAGGCCCCGGTGCGAACGGGTCTGCGACGGCCATCCCTACGGTCTTGCCGATGCAGAATTTCTCTGATCAGGAGCTTCAGGCCATTAACGGCCTACAGCCGCAAGAACAGGTTGAGCGGCTGATGATGGCTGCCGTCAACCACTATGATGGCGCTGCCAAGATGGTAATGGACCGCGTGGACGGCTGGCGCGCCAAGATCAAGAAGACCGCCAACTGGGACACAGTGGAACAGGCGGCACGTTCCTCCAGCGATCTGCGCGTGCGCAATGCAGCCATTGAGGTGGGTCTGGCCGTCTACGGACTGGATAAAAACTCCACCTCCGTCGACAAGCTCATCGGCGATGCACCAGTCCATGTGGGAAATCGTGGCTTTGATTTTTACATGCTGGGCATGCTGGGTAACCGGGGCGTGGACAGCAGCCGCATCCACTCCGCCCTGAAGGAATGGGCCCACGACGCCGACGAAGGAACACGCTATTGGGCCATTGAAGGGCTGACCTTTCTTGGCAGTGACGATACCGTTCCGGATTTTCTCGATGTGCTCCGCAACGATCCATCGCCGAACGTCCGGCAACGCTGTGCCGCCAGCCTGGCCAGGTCTGGCACGATGACCCGCGAGCAACGGATGCAAGCCGTACCCGGACTTATTGAAATTGCCGTCGACAGCTCCGCTGGCGCAGCCACACAGGGTTGGGCCTTTCAGGCGCTGCGTGAAATCACCGCGGAGCCGATTGGCGATGATGCTGCCGCCTGGCGAACCTGGTTTGCCGACCACGGCAACGAACGGCTGGAACAGTTTCGCCGGGCAGACCCGAATATAGTCCTGGGCAATAGCTAGTCCAGTCATCGTTGGCCGACGCTGGCCGCAACGCAAGACAGTCTCATCCACGCGTCAGAACCGCGCCATATATCCGCTATTGCTACACTTGTGTCCATGGAAACGCATGCCTCAATCACCGCCATGGCTGGCGCTTACGCGGAAAAAGCCGTGGCCCTGGCCCAGGAGTTCAAGGCCCGCTTTGATTACTCGGAAAATTCCTTGATGGAATTGGAATCGATCCTGGCCCAGCTTGCCTCGGACATGCCCGCCGGCCCGCCTTCCCCGGAAGACCTGACGGAGATCTGCAAGATGTGGGGCAGCTACTTCGGTGAAGTCGTGCGCCGCCGCTTTGGTGGTGACTGGAGTATTGAGACTTATCCAGGGAAACAGTTTGCCACGTTGACCCTGAACGTGGCGGGCAACAAGCTCTTTCCTTCCATGAAAATCCATCGCCGGCTGACCGAAGGCGAAAATGATAACGTGTGGTTGTTCTACAAGATGATCAAAGCGAAGCTCGAAGCAGCACCGGGGACCAAAATTCAGTAGTGTTTCCGGCAGTAAGTACAAAACGCGAGCGCCCGCTGGTGGAGTGATCCTCTTAGATTTACTCTGCACCTTCACATGACAAAAAAGGCACAGTAGCGTGAGGCGGGAGAGGTCACCAATTCACCATTGGGCGCTTTCGCGTTCCCTATACCGCGCGGCCGTTTACCAGTTAGGACGGCCTTTCTCGTCGCGGAATGCAAATGTCTCACGGCCAATTTTTACCAGCCGTGCTATCACCGCCGGTTTGCCGTCGAACTCCACTCTGTTTCCCGTCACGCTGACGTCCACGCCTTTGCGTATCAGGATTTCGTAGTCTTTGAAAAACTTGGCCGGGGCCATATGCACTTCAAGGTCCCCATGCTCGGTCCTCAGGGAGAAATGTGTGCCAATGGTGCCGCTGACAGGGCAATGATAGTCCTTCACCTCCAGCACAACTCCCTGGATGGTCTGTTCCTCCGCTATGTTGTATTTGGGAACGTTCTGCTGGGTTGCATTGTCCTGGGCCGCCACGCGTGCTGAAATTGCGATGATGGCAGCAACGATCGCCGCAAAAAATATCGTTCGGACGACTCCACCTAGAGTTCTCATAGTCGCCTCCTTACATGCTTGCAGTCTCGCACAGGGCAAGGACAGGGGCTGTGATTGCCGTCACACAGCATGGTTAGCACATGGACCTTTAAAGGCGCGTTGCCGCATCCAAATCGCGCTCGACTAGCGCGCTAGCCGGACGATGCTTTCAATATGGAAGGTCTGGGGAAACAGGTCAATCATATGCACCTCTTCCACGTGGTAACCGGTTTCGAGCAGTAGGCGCACATCTCGCGCGAGCGTGGCCGGATCACAGGAAACGTAAACAATTCTCTTTACTCGAAGAGCCGCCAGCAGTTGCGTGGATTTGTGTCCCAACCCGGCGCGGGGCGGGTCCACCACGACCAACTCGGGTTGCATATTAAGGCATCGAGGCAGAAAGCCCTCCGTGGTGGAGCGGACCGGCACTACATTCTTCTGCGCGTTGGCCTGGAGATCAGCCGCTGCCAGAACCGAGCTTTCCACGGCAAACACCTGGTCAAAGCGCTTGGACAGATGGTTCGCGAAGAGGCCCACGCCGGCAAACAGGTCCAGCGCGATTTTGCCGTGAAAATCCCCTGCCACGGTCTGGACCAGCTCACGAACCAGGTGGCGGTTGGTCTGGAAGAACGATCCGGCACTCACCCGGAAAGACTTTTCGCCTACCTGATAGGCCAGGGCAGTGTTTCCAACCGTCTCTTTCAATTGCGCCACGCCCGCGGCTCCCGCAGCCTGGGTAAAAAATGCGACCCCTTTAATTTCGGGCATACGGGTCTGGAGTGCGCCGCCAAACTCCTGCATTCCCGGGGGACCTGCGGCGGTGTAGATTTCCAGCACCAGCTTGGTGTCGGCGTGGTCGGCAAAGAACTCTATTTCACTGATGCCTGGCGGAACCTTGCCACTTTCACCCATCTCCCATAAAACCTGGACCACGCGATTGATCGCCGGCGAACTAATGGGACACTGCCTGACTGGCAGCAAATCATGAGACCCGAAACGATGGTAGCCCAGCGCAAACTCAGGGCTGGTTTGCACTCTCATGCGCACGCGGTTGCGATAGTTCCACGGTTCCGCCGAGTGCGTGATGATGTCGCCTTTCCACTCCAGCTTGGCGTGGCGCAGCAACGTCTCTTTCACGATAGCGCGTTTTACTTCCAGCTGCTCGGTGTATCCGCCATGCTGATAGTGGCATCCACCGCAGCTGGCAAAGTACGGGCACCGCGGCTCGGCCCGATGCGCGGAAGCCTTAAGCACCTGGTCCGCTGTGGCGCGGGCAAAGCTGCTCTTTTCCTTGACAATGGTGGCGCTTACTTCCTCGCCGGGAAGCACAAAGGGCAGGAACACCGCCTTGCCGTCGGGAAGACGCGCCAGACCATCGCCGCCGTAGATGAGCTTTTCGATTGTCAGGTTCACAGGTAAAAGAGACTGAGACGTGGAATTCTAGCCTTTTCGAACAGACGCTTGTGAATAAATTGTTTCTGGAGTTGCGCGATCTGCACTCCGGGCATTTTACTGCGATACGGCGCTATTTCGCGGTCGGCTTCCGTACGCAGGGTAAACAGTTCGTCTTCTGTGGCGGTCATGGTCAGCGCTGCCAGAAGCTTTTCTTCCAGCACGGACAGCCTCCGCTCCAGGTCCTCCAGCCGCATGCGTTCCGGTTCGTTACTGAGGTTTGCAGACAATTCCGTAAGTGTAACAGCGCACTCCTCCGCCACCAACATTACCTGAGGGTGTACTTGTGGCTTACGCAGTTTTTCGGCGTTAGCGAGGCAAAACCTGGATATCTCTTCCTTTTCCAGCCCCGGCGTCTCCGCGGACGGATTGCGCTGGGTTCCGACCGCCGCCTCTTTCATGTCTTCCGCGGCGGCCAGCACTTCCTGGGAACACCAGGCCAGACCATTGATCTTTTTCGACTTCGCTTTGGGCGGGCGACGCTCGTAGTGATCAAACGTTGCATCAATCCCCCGCAGTACGGCTTCAAGGGGAATACCAGCGTCTTTCCAGGTCTCAATCAGGGCCCAATCCAGCGTTGAAAGCAGCAATCCCGTTCCGCGACGGCGCTGGAAACGCTCCTCGACTTCGGTGAAGTAGTTGAAATAATTTTCCACGGCCGGTGTCACGAAGCCGGTTTCTGCTTCTGCGTCACAGCATTGCGCTCCCAGATGATGCGCAGGCCCTCCAGGGTCAACAAATCGTCCACGTCTTTGATGTGCCTGGAGTGCTCGCCGATCAGCTGTGCCAGACCGCCCGTGGCAATCACCCTGGTGTCTTTACCCAGCTCGGCGATCAGCCGCGCCAGAATGCCATCGACCAGGCCCAGGTAGCCGAAGAAAAGCCCCGCACGGATGCTTTCCACGGTATTGGTGGCGATCACTTTGGCCGGTTTGCGTATGTCCACGAAAGGCAGGCGCGCCGCGTTTTCGAACAGCGCCTGAGCGGAGATTCCGATCCCCGGCGCAATCACGCCGCCCATGTATTCGCCCTTGCGGGAGACGGCATCGAAAGTCGTGGCGGTGCCAAAATCCACCACCACGCAGGGACCACCATATTTTTCAAAAGCGGCCACGCCGTTCACAATCCGGTCCGCGCCCACTTCCTGCGGGTTGTCGTAAAGGACCGGCATTCCAGTCTTGACACCCGGTTCCACCAGCAGAGGCTTAAGGTGGAAATAGCGTTCACAGACTTCTTTGAGCGTGGAATCCATGGGCGGCACCACGGACGAAATAATGATTCCACGCACGTCCGCCGCTTCCACCTTGCCAATAGCGAATAGGTTACGGAACAGGACGCCATATTCGTCCACGGTGTGGGTCATGACCGTGGCGACACGCCAGTGCGCCAGCAGACGCGGTACAGCGGGTTTGTCGGCGAAGCCGGAGACACTGGACTCATATACGCCAAGCACGGTGTTAGTGTTGCCGACGTCAAGAACCAGAAGCATCTTGCCTCCCCGCCATCGGGCGTACGCTTCCGGAAATTACCATGCGCAAGCCGCTATCGGTGCGCACACGAAGAAAACCGCGGGGATCAAGCCCGTCCGTAATGCCCTGGTATCCTCCGTCTTCATCCACGTGCACGAGCTTTCCCTGAGCGTAAGAAGATCGCGACTCTACCCGGCGCATGATGGGTTCAAAACGCAAAGCCGGAGTGCGGATAGGGCTGCTCATGGCGCGCAGCAGGGCACGGTACTCGCGATCCAGAGCGCGGATCAGGGCCGCCACAACCTCCACGCGCGACCATTCTTTGCCTGATTCGATCCGCAGCGACGTGGCCGTGGCCCGCAGCTCTTCCGGAAAAGCGACCTGGTTCACATTTACGCCAATCCCGATCACCGCGTGGTGCACGCGCGTCGACTCCGAACTCATCTCGGTAAGAATCCCGGCAAACTTTTTGTCATTGATCAGCAGGTCATTAGGCCAGCGGATGTCCGCCGGCAGTCCGGTTGTTTCGCGGACCGCGTCCTGCAGGGCAACTCCGGCAATCAAGGAGAGCCACATGGCTTCCGCTGGCGCCATGGGCGGACGCAGCAGGAAAGAACAATAGATCCCTGTACCCCGTTCGGAGTGCCAGGAGTGCGAACTGCGTCCGCGGCCGGCGGTTTGTTCCTCGGCCAGAAAAACGACTCCCTCCGGCGTGTCTTCCGCACGTTCGCCGCCCTGGTTGGCCCGGCGTAACGCCTCGGAATTTGTGGAGTCAGCCTGGAGATAATGAACGATGTTGCCGGAAAAAATCGTGTTCCGCACCAGGGGAGCAAGAAGTTCCGGCGTGAGCAGTTCCGGATTCGCCACGAATTATTTTCCTGTTCCCGCAGGCGGCGCTGTGTGGGCCTCAACGTTGATGTCAATCTTGACATCATTGCTCACCACCAGCTGCCCCTTGTCCAGGCTCTTGCTCCAGGAGACACCATAGTCCATGCGATTGATCATCAGGCTGGCATGAGCACCCATGAGTTTCGTCTTGCCCATATCGACGGGGCCTTTGAGTTCAAATGCCATGTCCACGTTTTTGGCCACTCCGCGAATCGTCAGCGTTCCGTGCGCCACGTAACTGTCGCCCTTCTTCTCTACCGATTTGCTTTGAAAGGTGATCTCCGGATGGTTCTGCGCGTCCAGAAAATCAGAGGATTTCAGATGCGTATCGCGTTGCGTATTGTCCGTATTGATGCTGGCCGATTTGATGGTCACGTTGACGGAAGACTTGCCTGGGTCCTTTTCGTCAAAGAGAATTGTTCCATCGTAGTCGTTGAAGCGGCCGTTCACCGTGCTTACAACCATGTGAGTCACGGAGAAACCAACAGAAGAATGCTTTGAATCGATCTTGTATTCATCCGCGGCGAAAGCAGAGCCACAGATCGCAACCATGCCCAAAACTAATCCGAGAACTTTACGCATACGGCAATCTCTCCTTAACGTTCTATTTTCTTTCTTTGGTCTTAGACGCTGATCCGTAACAACGCGATTCAGCCAATGATACTACCCCAGGGTTGAGTTTAACGCCTTCGTCTGGCCGCAGGCGCAAGGGGATACCAAGCCCAACAAACTGTGTGTTTTTAATAGCTTACGCGGGGACAATTCTCATGTTTAAGTCCACAGCCTGGGCCGAATGAGTCAAGGCTCCTACGGAAATGTAATCTACACCTGTTTCAGCGTAAGCGCGAACGTTCTCCAGCCTGATACCGCCCGAGGCCTCCACCGGAACCTGCCGGGAATGGCCACCCACACGGACTACCGCGGCCCGAACATCCTCAACGGCCATATTGTCCAACAGGATACTTTCTGCGCCGTTGGCCAGTGCCTCTTCCAGCTCAGACAGATTACGCACTTCAATTTCAATCGGCTGCTCTTCATGGCGATTGCGCAGGGCCTTCCGTAACGCCGCTGCCACGCCTCCAGCCAGCGCGATATGGTTGTTCTTGATCAGGACGCCGTCCGAGAGGTCCAGGCGGTGGTTCTGTCCTCCTCCGCAACGGACGGCATATTTGTCCAGCACACGCAGGCCCGGGATGGTTTTGCGCGTATCCAGAATCCGCGTCTTGGTGCCCTGTACCAATTCCACATACTTCCGCGTCAGCGTCGCAACCCCGCTCAGCCGCTGCAGGACATTGAGGATCACGCGTTCACAGGAGAGCAACGCGCGCGCGTTGTGCCGGACCACGGCAATGGCCTGCCCTTTGTGCAGACGCACTCCGTCAAAAATCTCTCCGTGGCTGATGACCTCCGGATGGCCGATGGCATGCTCGTCCAACTGTTCGTAGACTTCCAGAATTCGCGCAATCGCACCGACCCCGGCCAGAACGCAGTCCTGCTTGGCCAGAATGGTCGCGGTGGCGCGCTGGTGCAGCTCGATGCAAGCACGCGAAGTCGCGTCGCTGGTGGCTTTGTCCTCCAGCAATGCGTGCTCCAAAATGGCGCTAAGTCTGCGGCTGTGCCAATCCATAAAGATTAAAGCTTTGATCTTTCGTCAACTTCCATACGCACTCATCGTAGCATCCCAGCAAGCTGCCTTTCTGAGGTGATTGCTTTCATCCGGAACTTTTAGCAATCCTTAAAACCGGAACATCCCACTAATGGTGAATTGGAAATGACCTGAAGTGCCGCCTCCGAACATCCTCGTGGTAGTCGTGCCGTTGACGTTGTCGACAGTCACGATAGTCACGCCGTCTTCGAAAATCAGCGTATTACTTGCATCGGCGCGCACAGCCCAGTGTTTTGCCGGATAGTATTCAACGACGCCGCCAAAGTCGAGGGCCTTTTCCGTCAGTCGTCCAAGACGTTGAATGGGGATCGGCCCGCCGATAAGGTTGGTGATGGAGCCGGTGGTACGCTCTGCCTGCGACGCGCTGATCAGGCCCGGCCGGACTTTGAAAAATACGCCAAACTTGTTCGTTCGGTAGCCGGCCTTGGCCCCGAACAGGCCTTCCACGGTAGCGGGTTCGACGTCAGGCCTGGGAGGGAGAAATGGATTCTCGAAAGAAAACCCGGCCTCGGTCGGGAACCAGTTCAGTGAACCTTCCAGCGACAAGTATCGAGTTATGTTGTACACACCCGTGAAACTGGGCCCAATGTTTGCCGTCCGACCGTGGTTGAGCACTGTTAATCCGGCGCCGAGTTCAAAACGCGGTGTCTCTTGCGCCACAGCAGTGATTGTTGTCAACAGACAGATTACGGTGAGAGCAGCCAAACGGAAAGCAACCATTTGCTGTCGCGAGCGGTAAACGATAGAGCCTAACAACAGCAGGTGACTACGAGAAAAATCTTTCATCTCTCAGACCCCGTGTGCAAAGAATTACAGATCTATGCAATCTTTAAATCTTACCCCAGGCTGCCCAACGCATCCTTGACCTTTTTGATTAGCCCTTCCAGTTCGGCAGCGCGCCTGCGTATTCCTTCTACTACTTTGGGCGGCGCTTTGGCCAGGAACTGTTCGTTGTTCAGTTGGCGTTGCGCGTTGGCCAGCTCATTTTCCAGTTTTGCAAGTTCCTTGATTAAGCGTTCTTCCTCGGCAACTATGTCAATCTTCTGCTCATAGACCAGCGCCACCTCGAATTTCGGCGTGGTACGCGACCCTGCGGTCTGTGCCAGCGACTCCTCAACGAACTCAATGCCTTCGACGCTGGCCAGCCGCTCCACCATGCCGCGATTTTCATGTACAAGGGTGCGCACCTCGGCCACAGCGTGAATCTTGACAGGAACTTTCACCTTGGGCTCGACCTTCATCTCTGCCCGCATGTTGCGCACCGCCACAATCAGCTCCTGAAGAAGGGCCATCTGCTCTTCCGCCTGGTCATTGAGCCACTGCTTGTCCTGTTGCGGATAGCGGGCCAAAGCAATCGATTTTGCCGGAGGCTTGCCTTCATACATGGCATGCCAGATCTCCTCGGTGATGAACGGCATGAACGGCGAGAGCAGCCTCAACGAGCCTTCGAATACGTCCCCCAGGAAAGCCAGCGCTTCGCTGGCTTCCTTCTCCGCGCCCAGGAGCGACGGCTTGATGATCTCCAGGTACCAGTCGCAGAACTCTCCCCAGAAAAACTTGTAGATCGTGTTGGCGGCTTCGTCGTAGCGATACGCCGTTAAACCGGCGTCGATTTCACCGGCCACGCGGTAAAAGCGCGAGTAAATCCAACGGTTCTCCAGACGCTGCATGGCTTCAGCCGGCGCGCCCGTAGTCAGGCTGCCGCCAACGCGATCCAGGTTCATGAATACGAAGCGCGCGGCGTTCCAGATTTTGTTGGCAAAGGCGCGATAGCCTTCCGTGCGGTCCTCAGAAAAAGCGATGTCCGTCCCCGGTGACGCCATGGATGCCAGCGTAAACCGCACCGCATCCGTGCCGAATTTTGCTGTGACCTCAATGGGATCAATTACGTTGCCCTTCACCTTGGACATCTTCTGCCGTTCGGCATCGCGCACCAGGGCATGAATGTAAACATTCCTGAAAGGCACGCTGCCCTGCGGATGATCGGCCATGAAGTGGCAGCCCAGCATAATCATGCGCGCCACCCAGAAAAACAGAATGTCAAAACCCGTAATCAGCAAAGACGTAGGATAAAAGACTTCCTGGTCGCGCGTCTTCTCCGGCCAGCCCAGTGTGGTGAAGGGCAGGAGTCCGGAAGAAAACCAGGTGTCCAGCACGTCCTGTTCCTGGTCCAGTTGATGCGAGCCGCATTTCGAGCAGGCTTCCGGCGTAGTCCGCGCCACAATAATGTTCTTGCATTTCGCGCAGTGCCAGGCCGGGATGCGGTGACCCCACCAGAGCTGGCGGGAGATGCACCAATCGTGGATGTTGCGCATCCATTCGAAATAGGTCTTGGCGTAATTCTCCGGCGTGAAAACGATTTCGCCTTTCTCCACCGCTTCAATCGCCCGGTCCGCCAGCGGCTGGATCTTGATGAACCACTGCGTGGAGAGCCGCGGCTCAACGATCGTCTTACAGCGGTCACACTTAGCGATTTTGTATTCGTGGTCCTTGATCGTGCCCAGCAAACCGCGCTGCTCCAGGTCGTGCAGGATCTTTTCCCGCGCCGCGTAGCGGTCCATGCCTTGGTACAGGCCGCCATGCTCGTTAATGCGCGCCTGATCGTCCATAATGTTGATCTGCGGCAGGTTATGGCGCAGGCCAATCTGGTAGTCGTTAGGATCGTGCGCCGGCGTGACCTTCACCGCTCCGCTGCCGAACTCGGGATCCGCATAATCATCGGCGATGATGGGTATCTCGCGCTCCAGCAGAGGCAGCACCAGCTTCTTGCCCTGCAGTTTGATATAGCGCTGGTCGCGGGGATTCACGGCAACGGCAACATCGCCCAGCATGGTCTCCGGGCGCGTGGTGGCGATGGTGACAAACTGCGTGGGATCGTCCTTCAGCGGATAGCGTATCTGGTACAGCTTGCCGGCATAGTCCTCATGCACTACTTCCAGATCGGAGATGGCGGTCATGCAACGCGGGCACCAGTTCACCACATAGCTGCCGCGATAAATCAGTCCCTGTTCATGCAGCCGGACAAAGACCTCGCGCACGGCGTGCGAAAGGTTGTCATCCATGGTGAAGTACTCGCGGTCCCAGTCCACGGAAGCGCCCAGCCGTTTCATCTGCGCCTGGATGGCGCCGCCGTAGAGCTTCTTCCACTCCCAGACGCGCTCAATGAAAGCTTCGCGCCCCATGTCCTGCCGGTTCTTGCCTTCTGCAACCAGCTGGCGTTCTACCATCATCTGCGTGGCGATGCCGGCGTGGTCGGTGCCCGGCAGCCAGAGCGTGGTAAAGCCCTGCATGCGCCGCCAGCGGAGGATGATGTCCATCTCCGTCTGGTTCAGCATGTGGCCCATGTGCAGGCGTCCGGTCACATTGGGTGGCGGCAAAAGGAGAGAGAAGACCGGCTTCCTGGCCTCTTCCGAACCGGGCTCCGGCGTCTTCACGGAGAAGAGCTTTTCCTGGACCCAGTATTCGGCCCAGCGGACTTCAATCGCTCCAGGATCGTATGTTTTTGGAAGTTCGTGTGACATGCGCGCAAGCAGAGGCTAAGTATCGATATTACAGGTGAGAATGGATGTGGGCAAACGGGTGGGAGGGGTAGGAGAAGAGAACCGCAAAGTTGCCCCAAGTTGCGCCCCTGGGACGCACACAGCCCAACGAAGCGTGCTATTCTAAAGTCGTCATGTCTCTCCTGCATCGCTTTTGGCGCAGATGATAAGCGGCCCCGCTTAGAGTTGGTCTGGTGTGTTCCTTCCCTTTGAGGTTGATATGAAGAATCAAAAACCAGGGCGTAATGACCCATGCCCTTGCGGCAGTGAATTGAAATACAAGAAATGCTGCGGCTCGGTTCTGCACGAAGCTAATCGCGAAGAGGTAGCGGCCCAAGGCTTGCCGCCAAAGGCGACTACCGCAACGGTGCCGCTCATGGGCCTTCCCGGCGAACAGCAGCAGGTTCACCTGGTGAACCAATTCAAAGGCGACGATCCTCGCAACAAAATGCCGCTCGGGGGAAGCCCAGGTGAGTACGTGGTTACATTCGTGTTGGGCCGACCTGGTTTTTCGCTGGTTCCGGAAGGGAACCTATCATTCGCGAATGGCCTCAAAGGAGACTCGCATTTAGCAATCACCAAACCAGCGTTTACTCCGCCGGATCCTGACGCCACAGCAATCATTATCTATGCCCGTACTGATGATGGAGATTTCCAGTTTACCGGGTACCCGAACGACAAAGGCTTTCTAGGCAAATTCGTTTCTGTCCCATTTCGTGCTGACAACAGGAATGATGCAGAACACAAAGCGTTTCGTGCACTCGCGACTGCTCTGAGCAATTGGAGTGCGCATCTGGACATTCCACTGGAGATCGTCCAGCGCGAAACGATGGAGATTGCAACAGGCAACATACAAGTGAGCACTGTGCCTCCGTATCTAGAAGCTCCCTTTGCGGTCGCGCCAACCGATAATACGAGCAACGAGTACAGGGGATATGTCAGTCTCTACCGCGAAGCACTAAGCTCCAGCAGTACCGTCTATCGATTTCTGTGCTTCTACAAGATCATTGAAGGGTTACGTGCGCGCAGAACGCGATTGGAGCGCGCGGCACATCGCAGAGGTACGTCCTACTCTCTTCCCGCCGAAATGTTCCCGGCGACGACAGGCGACGTGGTCAATTGGTTGAATGCCCTGTTTCCTGTCCATCGCGAGTGGGATGCGATGTCTCTTCAATCAGCGATTCCCCCTGATGTGCGAGGTCGCGACGTTCAAGAATTTGTGACCGGCACTTTGAAACATCTTCGCGATAACCTAGCGCACGCTCTGACGGAGGCTTCTGGAGAACTAACGGTCTCTGCCGATGAACTACTAGACATTCAGCAAGTACATCTGTGGCTGCCGATAACGAAGTGCATTGTCCGTCGAATGCTTAAAAACGATTTTCCCGCAGAGTTTTTGCGTTATCTCGGGGAAGATGGAAATGTTCACCCCTCGGCCTAAGTGCGCTATTGCGATGTGGGAAGGAAAAGATGTCGAAGCGAATCGATTTCGCAAGATTCATTTTAAAATAGCTTGGTTACTGCGCCGTAAGAAAGAGTCGTGGAGGTGTCCTTGAGGATTGCATTGAAATGGGAAAAGCCGCTACTCCTGAGAGACGGTTCGAAACTAAATCAAATTTATATCTGCCGTGGTCTTGAAGGATTGCCCTGGAAGCCAGGCGTATATGTATTTGCTCGAAAATTTAGCAAGAATGTTATTCCGCTCTACATCGGACAGGCTTCAAAGTTGAGAGGGCGTATCGAGGGGCAATTCAACAATCTGCGCCTCATGATGGGAATCAAAAACGCCCAAGCTGGACGCCGAATTCTACTTGTTGCACGCCTCTCTCTGCGGCGTGGACAGCAAAGGAGCAAAGTGCTAGACATCGTTGAGTCTGCACTAATTAAAAATTCACTTGCACAAGGGCATGACTTGCTCAATCAGCAAGGCACAAAAACAAAGGTGCATGTCATCAGATCTCAAGGTAATAGTTCATCGCGGCAGGTAGCACCTCTTACGATGTTCGCAGAGAGAAAGTAGATACGTTTGATGGGGCACCCGGCATAAAGGCCGCCTGTTTTTTCCAGGCTCGCTGGATTCAAAGTCCGCGCAGCAATTCTGAGAGGGGCGGCGTTGATGCGCGAAGACGCCGAAGGGGCACCCGGCGGTTCATCGAATTGCTGGCCCAGGGCCTGAAGACGTCGATGGAAGACCTGTTTAATGATTTATGAGGTTTCCTTCCTCGAACGTTGTTAAGAGGAGAAGACGCAGCCGGGGGCGGCTGCGGTCCATGTTATTTTTTAGGGAACAGCGCTATCTATTAGATTTCAGCTCGCGCAGGATTTCTTCCACCAGCGTCGGCTTAAGCCTGTCCATAATTCGGCTTACGACCTGGGCAATCACCTCGTGATCGGCTCCGCTATGTTCGGCAGCGGTGGAGACAGCCGTCGGCAATGCTGCTTGCAAACCGGCAGCCACGGCGGCATTGTGCTGCGCACTGCTTGGACTTTCTATGACAGCGGGCTCCGGCAGGGCGACGGGCGCAGCGGTCCACGCCATCTCTTCGGGCGGAGCAGGCACCGCGCTGCGTGAAGTTGTGACCTCCACGTCTGGCGGTGCTGGGTCTACGAATCGAACTGGATCCGCGACAGGCAAAGCCGTGGCCTCTACTGTCGGCGTTTCCATCACCGGCCGGTCGATCCGCGGAATCTCCGGTACTCGGATCGGCGGATAGTATTCAAACGAGGACGGTGGCTCTAACTCATGACGCACAGCTTCTACCGGTTCCGCAGGCGTAGCTACGAAGCGGTCATGGGCATCCGTCTCCATGGGCACGGCAGAGGGGGCATGCTCCTCAGAGATCGCCACGTAAGCTTCTTCCGTGACGGGAGGCTCCTCAACCACGGGAGTTTGGTTGTACGCCGCCATGGCGGCGGCTACACGGGCCTCAAAATCAAAGTCGGCATCTTCCGCGATGCGGTCTGGAGCGGGGCTAAGGCCGTCCGCAGACAGCGTTTCAACGGGCGCTTCGGCCGTGACGTCAGGCGTCGCCATCTCCTGGACATAGGAAGAACTCTCCGCGCGGACTTCAGCTTCATTAATTTCGTACACCGGAGTTTCGTACGCCGGAGTTTCATACGCCGGGGCCTCGACCACCGGAGCTTCGACTGCTGGTGTGCTCTCTGCGGGTTTCGCTTCAGCACTCGGCTCAGCAACCGGAAAATACTCCACAGCTTCACGTTCACGGGCTGGTGATTCCAGCGGCGTCGATTCCAATATGGTCGGCATCAACCCCGGCTCAGTCAGATCGGCCACGGTGTTGCGTGTGGTTTCTTCCGCTGTGTGCAGAAGCGCGGGTTCCCGCGGAATTTCTATTTCTTCCGTAGGAGGAGCGGCCGTAGGAATAATTTCATACGAGCTGACTTCTGGCTCTGGTTCCGGCTCGCGATAAACCGGTATGTAATACGGATGCGGAGGCGGCACAGGTTCTGCTGCCACCGGCGTCGCGTGGATCGAGGGTTCTTCCACCACGGGAGCTGCTTCCGGAACAGCCGCAACTTCCGGCTCAGCCGTTACCGGCGCTGCCGCAACCATGGGCGTTGTTTCGATAACGGCTGTTTCATCGACCGCGGTCTCCACAATCGTTGCTTCGACAAGCGGCGCTGGTTCCGCAACCGGCACAGCCTCCACGACTGGAGCAGCTTCAACGACCGGCGCTGACTCAACTACGGGAGTTGCTCCAACCACCGGTGCTGCCTGGGCTACGGGCACCAGCTCCTCGTCCATGATGGGAATTGTTTCAAACGAAGGTCCGGCAGCCTCTACGGGAACTGCTTCAAACTTGTGCTCTGCCACCACAGGAGCCACTTCAGCCACAGGCTCCATGGGAATGGAAATTGAGCCAAACCTTTCCACTTCAAACGACATCGGGGCCGGGGCCGCAGTAGGTTCTGGTTCAACCACAAAAGCTGGCTCGATCTGCAAGGACACCGTCTCCACTGTGGGATCGGCCGCAACCGGAGGCGCATCAACCATCACGGGAATTCCGGCAACTGGCTCGCCTGAGTCTTCCTGCCTCCAGGAAACCGGGAGGTCAAATGCAGAAGCCTGGGCTGCGGGCGGAGGAGGCATTGGAATGGCCGCCTCAAATGCAGGAACTGAGGAGCTGGTGTTGAAACGCAGGGACGAATCGGTCCCCAGTAAATCACTGAACGCCGCGGACGTGGCCATGTGGTCTGGAACTTCCACCATCGGCTGGGTCCCGGTTTTGCCTGTGTGATGATGTTCCACCTGCGCATCCGACGCACCGGAGAGCGCGTCTTCCACAAAGCGCCGCTCCAGCAGTACGGTTTGCTCCACCAGAGGCGGAGGGGGCGACACAGGTCCGAGCCGTTCTTCAAATTTCTTGATAATGGCCAGGAGATCACTGGCTTCAAAGGGCTTGATGATGACGCCGTCCGCTTTGACGCGGTTCGCGTCCTCTGGCTTGTGCGGCTCCATTTTGCCCACGGTGAGGAGTACCGGCGTCTTGGCCGTTTCATGCGAAGCGCGGACCTTCTCGCAGACTTCCAGGCCGGAATAGCCCGGCATGTAAACATCAAGGATGATGATGTCCGGCTTCTGTTCCGCGATCTTCTTCACTGCGGCGGCGCCGTTGCTTACAGCTATAACGTCATAGCCGGCTTCAGTGAGGATCTTTTTGCCCATGTTCTGGGCAGTCATGCTGTCATCGGCAAATAGGATTCTTAGAGGCACGTCAAAATTACCCTTAAAAAGGCGGGGAAACGAGGACAACTTACTGGTAATTATCGCTGAAGTCAATGGGAAGGCCACCTCAGAACCTACTGAGGCATGGCTCTTTTCCTGACCAAAAGTGCTAATCCCTCGGTTTCAAAAAACAACACCCGTTAAAAAGGAATCAGCTTGCGCAGTCCTTTTTTCCCTTTCTTTTTACTGGTGGAATCCTGCTTAGGATCCGTTGAACTTTGGCCCGCTGGCGCGGCCGATCCGTCTGAAGCGGTTCCGGTGCCCTGCTTCACCTCATTGACCTGCGCTGGCGCGGGAGGAGGAGCGGTGCCCTGGTCTCCATTCTGGCTACTGGGGACGGGCTGGTTGGCCCCTGGCGTCCCGCTGCCGGCGCCTACGGCTTCTATCCCGACGTTATTGCTGGCTGTTCCAGTCACTATCTTGGTGTAGTCCTTCACCAAGGCGGAGGCGTCAACGAGAGCCTCTTCATTCAAGTTGGGCTCGCCAACCTTCGGCGTTCTGGCCACATTGGGATGCTTCTTGAAATCCTGCATGATCTTCTGGGACATAGTGACTTTCCCCCGGCTCTGTTCTTCGGCCTTGCTCTGGGCGATAGCCTCGGCGGTGGGAGTAGGGACAGGGGCTTTGAGCGCCTCCAGTCGCCCACGGGCATCGCCCGCACGGTTCATTGCCGGATAGCGCGTCATGATTCGCGAATAGGATTCAACAGCCTGCTTCTCAAAGTTGGCTATCAGGCGTTCTTTTATCGCGTCCGGCATCTTCTGCTGCCGGCGCACGCTCTCAGCTTCTTTTTCAAAGATGCTGCCGAGCTCGAACAAGGCCTCATCCGCGCCGCTATAAAGCGGATAAGAAGTCGTTAATGATTGCAAACGGGCCTGCGAAGCGGCCAGGTTTTCCCGCAGATTATAGAAGTGGGCAATCCTGTACTGGCGCTCGGCCAGGACCTCCTGGACCTCGCGCAGCTTCTGCTTGGCGTCCGGCACCAGGGAGCTATCAGGATAATCCTGGATCAGGGTTTTGTATTCTTCCGCCGCGCGCGACGCCTGAGCAAAGTCCCGATCAGGCTTCTCCATTTGCCGGTAATGCATGCTGGCAATCTTCAATTGTGCTTCCGCAGCTTCCGGCAGGTTGGGGAAAAAGGTGCGGAAATCCTTATATTCCACTTCCGCCTGCGCCCACGCAGCCGTGCCGCCTTCGGCATACCAGGCATCGCCCAGCGCCAGTTTGGCGCGGGCAATAAACTCCGAATCGGGATAGGTATTGATCAGCGTCTCCAGCAGGGTGCGCGACTCCTGATATCGACCATGCTTCATGGAGTCCATGGCTTTGTCGAAGAGAGTCTTGTCCGGCTGTTTGGAATCTACGTTAGCTAGTGGGTTCTGTACTTTATGATGGCATCCGCTGACCACAAGCAAAGCACTGGACAGCGCAATAGAAATAATAAGTTTACGAATCATTACCTACCTCAAAATGCTGCGCCCGACTCATACCCTTTGCAGGGTGGCTTCCGTAGCCAGCTTAAGCAAGCGCTGCGTATTTTCTCTGGGATTACCCTGGCCGAAAACGGCGTTCCCCGCTACCAGGATTTCTACTCCGGCGCGCACGGCGTCGGCTATCGTATCACTGGCCATGCCTCCGTCAATTTCGATCCTGAAGTTGGCCCTGCGTGCGGTGCGCATGGTGGCCAGTTTGCGCACCTTGTCCAGCGACGCGGGGATGAACTTCTGCGCCCCAAACCCCGGATTCACCGACATCACGAGTACATGGTGCACCATGTCCAATACTTCGCCCAGGGTCTGCACCGGAGTGGCGGGATTAATCACCACGCCGGCATTCGCACCGTGACTGCGGATCAGCTCCAGCGTGCGATGGAGGTGAACACAGGCTTCCTGATGCACGGAGATCCAGTCCGCACCGGCATCCACGAAAGCGGGAATGAACTGATCAGGATTCTCAATCATCAAGTGCACATCCAGGGGAAGGCGCGTTACCTTCCTCAGGCTGGCAACCACCGGAGGGCCAATGGTGATGTTGGGAACAAAGTGACCGTCCATTACGTCAACGTGCAACACGGTCGCGCCTCCGTCCTCCACGGCTTGGATACCGTCGGCCAGGTGGGCGAAATCCGCTGACAAAATGGAAGGTGCTAAATCAATCAAGATGATTGTCTCTCAACGATAGTTATCGAAATTCTAACACGTTGGTACCGTTGCTTCTGCCGCTAAATTCCCTGATTTACAGGCTTTTGCCGGAAATACTCCCGTAGGGCCTTTGTGGCATGCCTTAGCTTCCCTCCGGTATTCCACGCAAGCCAGCCATAAAACCACGTAGCTCTACTCTGTGAAGAACGCCGGTGTTCTCTCTTCTTGCAACGGATTGCATAGTCCATGAACCCCTAGCGCCTACTCCATAAAGCAATATCCAGGCCTTTACGCTATGACTGAATGCGAGAAAAGTCCCGCCTACCCTGATTTCTGTAAGCCACTGCTTTTAAAATGTTTACTTTCTTTTGTGTATTGAAAAACCAGCTCGAAAAAGCAAGCCTTTTATCTTGTCCCAGGACGGCCAAACTCAGGCGGTCGATCAGGGCGGCGCGGGAGCGACGGTGTTCCTGAATAACAGCCCAGCAGGTACGGGAATTTGGTGGTCGCATGGTAGTGGTATGCGCCTGCGGGGAATTCCGGCGTGGGCCCGGTATGCCCGTTACATGCATCCAGGTCGGACGGCGCTTTTCCGTTGCTGCCCAGTTTCCCGTAAATCAGAAAGCCATCAAAAGCCACACCGATCGCCGCCGAATGCTTTCCCGGTTGCTCCGTCACCAGACAATCGGGCATGCGATGGTAGTGGTATACGCCACGCGGGTCCGGATGACCGCCACATTGATCGAACATCTCCACCATCACCGCATCCTGGCCCTCGGCATTTTGCGGCCCGAAGATGGCCACTCCGTTAATGGCAACGCCGATCGGCCCCCGCGCAGGAACCGGCGACGTTGCGCCCGCACGCTGCGGATGCAGCGTTATTCGGAAATGAAAATGCTGCCGTTCCGCACTGTTTGGATTTACGTTGCTAGTGGGATGGTGGGGAAGCCCGTCGCTTTCAATGATCAGCCAGTCATTCTCGGTATGCGCGCGCACGTGTTCGGCTGGACCGAATAAAGTTGCTGGATCAAACGGAGGGCCGGAAGAGAGCGGATTGGCAAAAGCCAAAACCAAGAATGCCGCAGATACCAGCCGGATTCCCATGCGTGTTGGATAGTACTACGGATTTGCCGGCGCAAATTCGCGAATTCCCACAAATTCCCGCGAATTCCGCAAATTCCATGGATGAGCAAATCCAAGCTTCGGCGTATGCCTGTTACGGCGCCGGAATGCTGATGGCTGCGCGCTGATCGCCGCTCTATTAGAAGAATATAATTCCGCCCATGCCGAAGCCAGATCTCGCCAAACTTTGGGAAGAACATACCGCCCACGAATTCACAACGCGGGACACTGAATCCACACTGGCCACCATGGTCAACGACGCGCATGTGAACCACGTGCCGGTCATGACCGGCGGATGTGGCAAAGACGCCTTGCGCGCCTTTTACTCACAGGACTTCATCCCCAGCATGCCGCCCGATACCGCGCTCACGCCTATTTCACGCACCGTCGGCGAAGACCAGCTTGTGGACGAGATGATCTTTTCCTTCACCCACACGCAGGAGATGCCCTGGATGCTTCCCGGCATTGCTCCCACGCATCGCAAAGTAGAAGTCCCGCTAGTGGCGATTGTCCGGTTCCGTGATGGCAAGCTCGCGCATGAACACATCTACTGGGACCAGGCTTCCGTGCTCAAACAGATCGGAATGCTGTCCGATCCGAAGCTGCCAGTCTGTGGCGTGGAAACCGCGCGGAAAGTCGTTGATCCGCGGTTCGATGCCAAAGGGTAAGGCCGAACGTAAGAGGAGCAACTGCCCGATTCACGAGTTTCTTAAGAGAAGCCGTACGCGCGCTCGATGGCGGATACGGGTTATTTCTTTACACTCATGATGACCACCGCCCAGTAATTGGCGCTGGGGGGAGCAGGCAAAACCGCTTTTTCCAATTGCGGACGAAAACACCCGATCGGTGCGTTAGCCGGGGCCAGGATGACCTTCTGCACAGACCCGTCTTTTGCCAGTTGCAACAAGACCCCGATATCGGTGCGATCAAACCCAATCGTTGTCTTCATGCAATCCATTAGTTTTTCATGATAGTTGTTGGCGAGCGCCGCGGAGAGCTCCTGGGTGAAGGCCACTCCTTCAGGCTTTTTTGCATTCTCAGTGGCTTCAACGTAGTAACGCTGTGCAATGAAATCGTTGACCCGGCGTCTGTCGCCAATGAAGTCGTCGAACGTGCGCCAAGTGTCCGGGTCCCAGTTTTCTCCGATCTGAGCAAACAGCGGGCTGGCATAATCAAGTTCACCTGCCATATAGGCAAGGAACGCCATCTTATTCAACTGATAAATGGAATGGCCAAAAAGCTCTTCTGAGGCATCAAAACCCCGCTTCAGACGCGGCCAGGACATCCCATTCAAATGGTCCTCATTGTCACAGGCACAGACGATAAAAGACCCAATGTTGTAATACAAAAAATCGCCCTTTGTACCGCCAATACGGTCCGCCATTGCCCCGGCAAAGGCCGCGAGGTCACCCTTCTCTCCGCCCCACTTGGGCAACAACGTTTCAGCTTGCGTCTGGTAGTAATAGTAGTAGTCGGGATTGGAAGCCACCGCCTGCGCGAACAATGCTTTCCTTTGGCCGTCGTCCCAGTCTTCCGCTCGCGCAATCGACAACATGGCAAGAAACCACTCCGGACACTTCGTCGGCAGTGATTGCGCTTCTTCCAGCACTTTCCTTCCCATCGCCGCGCGCTCAGCCAGCAGACGCCATCCTTCGTCGGTAACAGTATTGGCGTAGCCGCCTCCGCGCGCGTTCCATCCATAGGCGTTATAAAACCACGCAAGCGTGATCCGGGCTGTAATGGAATTGGGGTATTGGCTTGTCCAGTGTTGGACGCGGGCAAGATACTGTGGCCACAAGGATTCATTGACTTTGCTTCCATCCAGCGGAGCAGAGAGGCCAGAGTAGATGAGATGTATCTTCCAGAAGCCGCCGGGGAAGCGGGCTTTCGTGGAACGCGCTTCATTGGCGATCCGTTCCAGTTCCGCAAACTTCTCCTGCTGAAACAATTCAAAAACGGCCGCTTCGAACTTTTCGATCCCATGAACATCCGTGCCGATGTTGGGATTAAGGTCGGGTAGCCCGGGCGTCTCACTTGTCGTTGCACTGGGCATGGTAGAAGGAGGAGATTGCTGCAATCCGTCCGTCTTGAGAGCTGGCGGCGTCGACGCGACAGCAGGTGTTGGCGTGGCGGCAGGTGTCGGCGCGACAACAGGTGTGGCGGTAGGTGTCGGCGTGCCGGCAGGAGAAGGGTTCCCTGTTGCGCTCTGCTGGCCTTTTTTCTGCTCCCTCAGTCTTCGTGCGATGTCACCGAGAGATTCCTGGCTGTAAATAGACGGCGCAAGAAATATGAAAGCTGTGAATAGAAGCAGGTATCTGCGAACCATAGGGAGAGCATAGACAAGAACAGGTGCCAAACACAGTTACATAGGTTCTACATCATGTGGTCCTGTTGACGGCTGAAATAGGCCGTCGCGCCCCCGCCGGTTCCCCGATTTCCAATTCTGGTTGCATCGACCCGATTCATGCTGTCGGCCGGCGGGGTCAAAGTGGGCAGCCTCTTAGAATCTGCCGGAGCTACTTCCCTTCGATCTGGTCCTTCAGGTGTTTGGCACAAGCTTCCGCCGTGCTTCGCTTGCCATGGGCAGAACTTCTCTTGTTCACGGAGTACGCGAAGACCACGTCGCCGCTCTTGATGTTGCTGACTGTGATGCTGGCTTGCTCATTGGAGTGCCAGTCCAGCAGGATGGCTTTTTTTGCCGCGCCTGCTTTTTCGGTATCAGAAGTCCCGGTGATCTCGAAATCGGCCTTGTCCCGCTCGGTAACGAGTTCCACGGGGACCTTCTTCGCTTCGATAGCGGTCTTCAAATCGTTCTCGAATCCGCCCATAGGGGCCAGGAAAACCTTGGCATGTGCCGGGATCTTCTTGGCCGGTTCGTCTTTGGCAACGCCGGGAAGGCAGAACGCCGACGCCAGCACGATCATTAATATTTTCCGCAACATTTCATCCTCCTAGTCTTTGCCGATTGCTTCGTTCAAATGCTTGCCTATGGCCTCTCCCGCGCTTTGTTTCCCGCGGGCGGAATTCAGTTTGTTCACCGAGTAGGCAAAGACTACGTTGCCCGTCTTGATTTCCTGGACCTGGATGCTGGCCTGTTCATTGGTGTTCTGGGAGCCCAAAAACAGCATCTTGGCCCAGCCTGCCTTTTCCGTCTCCGCCGTACCGTGGATTTCGTACTCAGCCTTGTCGCGGTCGGCCACGATCGATACCGGCACTTTCTTCTTGAGGATCCCGGCAGTCACATAGTTCTCAAAGCCTCCCATCTGGGCCACGTAGATCTTTGATCCAGACGGAATTTTTGTGGCATTGAGTGGCGTCGAGATCTTGTTGTTGGCCGGCGCGCTGGCGGCCGGGGCCGGCTGATTTGGCGTCGCGTTATTCGCGGGGGCGGCACTAGCTGGCGCAGGATCCTGCGTCGGCGCTGAGCCATTACCGGCTGCGGCGCCATTCGTTTGAGAAAAAGCGCACAAAGAGCCGAAACCCAGGATCGCGATTGCAAAAATACAAAGCTTTCTTGACATCAAACTACCTCCGGGGCCTAGGATAGTGCTACACGGGAATTCAATCAACTAGTTATTTATTGGCAAGAAACTAGGGTTTCGGTTCCCCATATCGAAGGCCGATTGTGGCATGGCTTACGGATCGGCGACAGCGGCAAAGCGCGGCAGGGAGCGACAATCGCTCCCTCTCTTCCTTTAAACCATTTCCCAGCAAGGCCCAGGACGGGTAGTTTATAGTTCCTTCCATGCCCCTGCTCTCCATCCGCGACCTGGTCAAGGTCTACCAGACCGACGACGGCATGTTCGGCAAAGCCAAGCGCGAGATACGCGCGGTCAACCGGGTGTCGCTGGATATCCAGGCCGGTGAGACGCTCGGGTTGGTCGGCGAGTCGGGCTGTGGCAAGACCACGCTGGGACGGATGGTCCTGCGTTTGATCGAGCCAACCTCCGGGAGCATACGCTTCAACGACCAGGACGTTCTGAGCGCGTCTTCGTCCGAGCTGCGTCGGCTGCGCCGCGACATGCAGATCATCTTTCAGGACCCGTTTGCTTCGCTCAACCCGCGCATGCGAGTGGAAGAGATTATTACCGAGCCATTGAAAATCCATGGCGGTAACTCCGGCGATCAACATTCATCCCAATCCAAACCGCATGAAGCCGCTGCGGATATGATGCGGGCCGTTGGCCTGGAAGAAGCGGCCTTGCGCCGGTACCCGCACGAATTCTCCGGAGGCCAGCGCCAGCGCATCGGCATTGCCCGCGCCTTGATCCTGCGGCCAAAATTCCTGATCTGCGACGAGCCGGTATCGGCCCTCGATGTAAGCGTCGGCGCGCAGATTGTGAACCTGCTGAAAGACTTGCAGCGCGACTTCGGCCTGACCTATCTGTTCATCTCCCATTCCATGCCGGTGGTGCGTTATCTGAGCGACCGCATCGCCGTGATGCGCCGAGGAGAGATTGTGGAGACCGGGGCGGCTGCGGAAATCACCTCGCGTCCGCAGCACGATTACACGCGCACGCTCCTGGAAGCCACGCCGGAGCCTGATTTCAAACTGGCTTGAAATAGCGGCGCGTGAATCGTTTCACCCGGAGAAAACTTCTGACGATAGCGGTCCCTCCTGCGTCGGGACAGAAAAAGCTATTTCTTTCCCAGGAACCTTATGCGCCCATTCAGGGTGCGATGACTGGTACCGAAGAAGGCCAGAAAGCTGGGAGAGTTGATATTGTTGTCGACGACAAAAGGATTCAGACGGTCGGTGAGGTCATCCATTCCCACGCGCGCGGCCCAGCGATATCCACGAAAAACAAATTTACGTTCCACGGCCGGATTCAGAGTAAAGAAATCAGGAAACCGGTGTGCGGCGGGGCCGGCAACAAGTCTTCCAAACTGGTCGATGGTGACAAAAGGAAAGCCGGTATGCCACAGCATGGAGCAGGCAAGATCAAATTTCTTTAGCTTCCAGAACAACGGCATTGAGCCCCAGGCACTCACAAGGTTAGGGGCATCCCAGGGTAGTGGCCCGCCTACCTGCGTCCCGGTAGTGAAGTTGTCCAGGGAAAAGTCCGTGCTCTCGTTGGAACGCGCGTTGGACCGCGTGTAAGAGATCGTGAACGGATAACCGCGTTTCAACTCTTTGCGCAAAGTAATCTGCGCTGCGTCATAACGGTCGCGCTTGTTGTTCCCGAGTTGGAAGGCGCCGTCAGGCCGTCGATCATAGGCCCAGCCATTCGATCCGCGCCTGCTCAGATAATCCAGTCGTGCATAGAACCTGCCGGGCAGCCGGCGCTCCAGGCCAACGCTCCAGTTGGTAAACCGGGGCATAGGCAGACGCGCGGGGTCGACAAGAAAAGAAACCGTGGTGGCCTGCGCGACAGGGGAAAGAAATATGTCTGTCCGTGAACCCTGAAACGCCTGGCTGGCCAGGGCCAGGTTGGTGCGGTCGTAATAGATACCAACGCCGGCGGTGAACTTGGTCTCACTGGCCCTGGCCAGGAGCAGGCTTCCGGCCACGCGCGGTGAGAACATGTTTTTTTGCAGGAACCCGTCGTGGTCCCAGCGTCCTCCTGCTTCAATCACCAGGCGCTCGAGCGCAGACCAGCGGTCCTGCACGTACGCACTCGATTCCGTTGTTCCCAAGCCGAACGGCGACGCATTCTGGAAAGTGACCTGGCGCAACAAGACGTTGTTGGCATCGAGAAACTCAAAAGCACTGCGCGAGATTCCCGCGTGGAATATGACGCGGTCCACGCGTCCGCCCAGCGTGAACTGATGCGTCCCTATGGATTTCCATGGCTTCAAATACAGGTTAGAAAAGACCTGCGAGCGGTCTGACCAGTTCCTGTTGGTCTGGTAGTAGTTTCCCTGGCGTCCGGTGGGCGTGAATATATAAGGAGCGTTACCCTGTGGGAGCAAGGAGCTTCTGGTCCAATGGAAGCCTGCGCCGAACTCCAGCAAGGTATTTTTGGCCAGCGTGAGCTGGTCTTTCAAAGCCGCCACATAAAGAGTGGAATGCTGGTTGAACGAAACCGGCACCGGGTCCAGCGGGCTGAGGGCAGAATCCTCTGAATTGAAAATGTCCACCAGAGCGCTGGCGGTCAGGACATTGCCCGGCGTCAGGTTCATGCGCAGCCGCGCCAGGTCGGCGGTCCTCCAGATGGGATTGGTGTTTGCTCCCTCCGGCAGCTCTTTAGCGATGTTGAGGTCTTTCTCGCCTTCGTGAGAGATGTTGAACCATATCTTGTCCTTGAGAATAGGGCCGGAAACATAACCGCGCGGCGCCCAGGTTTTGAGATGGAACCCGTTGACGCGTTGCAACGTGGGGAACACATCGGTCGCGTTCATGCGAAAACGGTTGCCGCCATCCTGGACCTCAAGATCGGTCAGGCCGCCGGAGCCTTTGCCATACTGGGCTGAGTACCGGCTGCTGCGGACCTCTATCTTATGCAGCGAATCCGGGTTCACTCTGAGGGAAAGCGAGCCCGTAGCCGGCTGGCTCACCTCGAATCCGTCCACGTAGTCCTGGACTTCCTGGGTGCTGGAGCCGGCCATATGGATCTGTCCGCTGCTGTCAGCCACCACACCGGGGATAAACGCCAGCGCGCCACGATAGTCCCGAGCCGTGTGATACGGAATCGCAGAGATGTCCTCGGTAGTGATCGACTGTGAACTCGCGGTCTGCTCTGGATCAATGGGAGAAGGCTGCGCCGTAACCTCTATTTCTTCCCTGTACTCACGTACCGGTTGCAGACGGACTTCTACCGATGCCGTCTGGCCCGGCAGAACCTCAACTTTAGGTACCACGGTGGCGTAGAAACCCTGTTTCTCAATGAGTAGTTCGTATGTTCCCGGCGTGAGTTGGCGCAGAGTGGCATTTCCGGAAGGAGTAGTTCTTTCGCGAGCAACGATCCTGGTATTTTGCTCGGCAGCACTCGGTTGCGCATTTCCTTGTTGAACATTTCCCTGTGGAGCGTTTCCCTGTTGAACAATCACAATCACCAGCGAGATAGGCTGGCCGTTCTGGTCCATGACGGTGATTTGTAGTTGGCCGGTTGATGCAACCGCGGCCTGCAAGCAGAATCCGGCAGGCACTGTTCTTTCTTTGCCGCACGCCAATGCAGAGCACAGCAGCAGCATTATAAGAACGCGCCGGTTGGTTTTCGACAACATCGCAACGACCGGAGGGCAAAAGTCTGCCAGGTAGCAGGCCCCTACTCCTGCTTAAGACGAAATCGAGCGCTGGCCACATTGTATGCGATTTGCAACGTCATTCTCCAGCCCGTCAGGCCGTGCACTAACTAAAGGGCAGGCGCATGTGGCTTCCCGAATCAGGAAATCACTCGGGATGAGGGTGCGGCGCTGACTCCACCACGATGGGCTGCGCTTTGCGCAGCTCAGGCTTGGGAGTTTCCAGCTTGGCATCCAGTCGTTCCATGGGACGCATGCGCTCGTCAAATTTTCCGAAGATCATTTTGCCTGCGGTGGTCTGGAGGACCGATGTCACCGCGATGTCCACGTTCTTGCCGATCAGTTTGCGCGCGTTGTCGACTACCACCATGGTGCCGTCATCCAGATAGGCCACTCCCTGGTTGTATTCTTTGCCTTCCTTGAGGATGAAGACGCGCATGGTTTCGCCCGGCAGTACGATGGGCTTGAGCGCATTGGCCAGTTCGTTGATGTTCAGCACTTCCACACCCTGAAGCTGTGCCACCTTGTTGAGATTGAAATCGTTGGTGACGATTTTAGCTTCGTACATTTTGGCCAGCTCGATCAGCTTCAAATCGACTTCACGAACAGCGGGGAAGTCATCTTCTACGATCTGCACGTTCACGTTCACGATCTTCTGCACGCGCTGCAGGATGTCCAGCCCGCGCCGCCCGCGGTTTCGCTTGAGGGAGTCAGCGGAGTCGGCCACCAGTTGCAGCTCGCGCAGCACGAACTGAGGGATCACGACCACGCCATCCAAAAAACCGGTATCGGCGATATCGGCAATGCGCCCGTCAATGATCACGCTGGTATCGAGGATCTTGAAGCTCTTGCGTCCCTGTTTCTCCGCGCCAAAAATACCTCCCAGCGCGGCCAGGTTCAGCAGCTCACCCTTGTTCGCACCCACAATCAAGCCGACGTACGACATGAGCAGCATGACCATGAGTTGCAGAAAGCGTTGTGTCTCGGGGTGAGGAATGGTCCTTCTGAGGACTTCGCTGAACAGGAAGGCCCCCAGGATGCCCAGAATGCTACCGATCACGGCGCCGATCAGCCGTTTCAGGCTAACCACGCGCAAGCGTGCTTCAAACCACACGATGGCCGCACCCATCGCGGCTCCAAGACCCGCTGCAAACCAGGGAGAGAATCTGGTTAGCCCAAACGGCTGCAGATGGTAACAGGCAGTAGCAACAACAACAATGAAAACAAGACGAATAATAAGCAGGTCCATAAGGACCCTCCCGACCGGGGCTTGCTGCTGGTCAAGGTAAAACGTTTATAACGGTACGGTATACCCCAAATTAAGTAGCCGCCCCCGCAGCTTTATGTCTCTGACGCAGGGACGTTAAGAGATTAAGAAATTGCCCCGCGAATTCAAGTTCCGCACAGTATACATCAGTCCAGGGAAGCGCAGGGCCTTCTTGTGCGTTATCGATTAAGTAAATACTGGCGGAGGTTTATTGTTGACCTGAGTAACAAACGCAAGGCATCTTCATTGTAGCAACAGATTTCGCGGCAGCAACACATTCGCACCTGTTTCAATGTTTCTGCGAACAGGTTTCTGCGAACAAGTTGGCCGGTGTAGATGAGCGGCCTGTTCTCCACCCTTAATAAGGGGAGGACCAAAAAGCCGGCGCTGAAAATCTCGGGGGAGAATAAGCGCCGGTTTTATGTTGTCTGTTCCGCAGCAGCACGGTCCAACGCGCGGCTATTTGTTCTCTATATTGCCAAGCACGTCATCGTAATAAGCCATGAGGGCCCTCTTCGGCCGTTCCTTGAGGCCTTTTAACGGGATGTGCTGGTCCATGCTATTGTTTCCCAGCAGCGTTACCGACCCCACCCGCGCCATTCTGCCGTTGCCGAAGTCCAGATAAATGGGAATGGGCATAATGAAATTGTCACTTACGCCAGCCTGCGACAGCGTGAAATTCAGCACAACATCTCCATTGGCATCATTGGAAAACGAGTGTTCGAATTTGTATGAGGGATACTCCGTTCCGTACACATATTCGTCGAAAAACCAGTCCATGGTCTGGTTGTGGCTCACGTCCATGCCCGGGGTCATGTTCTTTTCCAGGAGGGCCTTAAAATCCTCGGTGCTGGCCTGGCGGTTGGCATAGGTTTTTGTGAAGTCGTGCATCATCGCTTTGAAGCGGGCGTCGGGAGCGCCTGAGCGGTCCCACATCATGAATCGCACCATCTGCAAAATGTAGGCGCCCTTGGGATAAAGCAAACGACGGCCAATGTCGAAACCGGCTTTGGCGTTGTTCAGCCGGTATCCCATCGTCACGGGGCCGACATCAATAGGCCTCTTTCCTTCCTTGTTCCTATCGGTCAGGAACTGGCGCTGGTCGGCCCAGAATTTGTGATAGTCGTCCAGGCTTTTCTGGCCGTATATATATTGCAGGAAGAGAGAAGCGGACATATCGGCAAACCCTTCGCTCATCCACTGGTCACGGTAGGAGTTAAAGCCCACCATATGGCCCCACCACTGATGGGCGATTTCATGCGGCCCCACCACTTTAAAGTAGCCAAACGCATCTCCCATGCCGAGCTGGTGGCGGACAGTGGAATCGAAAAAGTAGGAAATGGGCAGGTACACCACCCCAGGCCACGATTGGCCGTAGTTCGTCGCGGTTTGCTGTGTCATGGCCAGGCGTTTGTAGGGAGCTTCTCCGAAGAAATCGGTGTATATCTCCACGGACAATTGGGCTTCCCCCATGGCTTTTTTCATCATTCCCAAAGTGCTCATGCTGCCCAGAGTAGAGGTCGCCGCCATACGGTCGCCACCAAGCGTGGGCATATCATCGCTGTGCTGGATGCCAGACACAAAGTCCGGCGGGTTGGGGTTGGCAAAAGTCTCCAGCAGGTAAGGCTGTTTCGTAGGCTTGCCCTCTTCCCGCTTGAAATTGCCAAAGTTGAAACCAGCAACGGCCTGAGGGACCTCTGAAGTCCATTCTGTGATGGTTTCGCCGCCTTCATCGGTCTTCTTCAGCAGTTTCCCGGTCGCCACCATCGTCATGCCCTTGGGGACGTGGAATTTCATCTCATATTTGGCGTAGCTGCCGAATCCCTGGCCGGGATACCAATCGCTGCGGGCAATCGGGTAGTAGTTGCCGCCACCTTCGCTCCTGATTGCGTCTTTACCGCCGTACTTCGTCGTGATGGTATAGCTTTCTCCCTTTTTCAATTCGTGCGGAAGGACCACCTCGAAGTCAGCATCTTCGTCTTTGTCTTCCTGGATGAACGATAACTGCTCACCGTTCTCTCCCGTGACCCAATCGACGCGAAGCGTGGGAAACAGTTCCAGAGGCACCACGCGCACTCCATCCTGGAGCGCGGTAAAGCTGGTTTCCGCTGTGCCTGACAGGACTGCGCTCTTGGCGATTGTGGTCTCCAGCTTCTGGCTTTGCACCGCTACGGAGCGGTTCTGCTCATCGCTGTTCGCGGTATGGTCGGCATATTCACTGGAACGATGGAAGGCCGCCCAGATGCCCGCATGGTTCTCATCCCAAATGAGCAGAGAGACTTCTTCGGGAGCAACAATACTCGAGCCGCGCGGATCAACGTCATAGACGGTCTTGTCACTGTATCTTTTACCTTTGATGAAAGCGGTAAACTTTCCTCCGCGCGCGCTGCTCAAGACATCTTCCAGAAGCCGCGCGGAAAGATTGTCTTTCAGTTTTTTCTTGAGCTGTTGCTGCACGTCATTGAGAAGGTTGCCTGGATCGCCGGCAAGGGCTGAGCTATCGGTCACCGCTGCCTTACGGATTTCTTCTTCACTCCCATCGGTAAACCGAAACACCGCTCCGGTGAACTGTTCTTCAAATGGTTGCCCTTTGGTCAGAATCGCGAGGTTGCGACGCTCCACTTCCACCGGGGGCACAAGAGCAAAGGTGGCATCACCCAGGAACACGGCGCCCGTGATCTTGCCATTCACCGGCTCGACGAAGCAAAATGCCCCGTTCCTGAAGGTGAACACGCCGGCTTCACGCTTCAACGTGAAGTCTTTTACGTGCACTACCTCCTGGCCGATTTTGATGTTGCGCAGTTTAAGATACGTAGCTTCATTGTTGGCCAATGCGCGCGGAGTACCTGGAGCAGGAGCCGGTGGTCTGGTTTCAAGTTTTTGCCCGGAAGACATCCTGCACAAGGACAAGACGACTAAGACTGCTGCGAAGTGACGAAACATGAGTGGACCTTTCCTATTCCCTATATTATGAAGACCTGGGGGTGTGGAGAGATTATCCTGCAAAGCATGAAATTTCTCAAATGAGGCTGTATGTTCAAGGCATATTTTTCTTTTCGAGCGGGCGTGCGCACGGCCGTTGTTACGAAAGAAGCGCAGGGAGGGGGGTATTTCTTTGCACAACCGTAATGTTGCCGTGGGGTTGCCCGATGTGCGACATTATCCACTCGCCCTCTTCGCGGAGGGCGACGTTTTGGGGTTTGAGAAAACGAAATCCGTAACTGGTGAATTTTTTGTAACAGGTGAATCATGGCGAAGGAACCGCAGCAGCGCACATATGAAGAAGCCGTCAATTGGCTTCGCGACCACGGCTTTGACATTCTGGACGCTCCGGGAACTCAGAACCGCGTCTTCTTGAAGAAGCTGAATTGTTCCGCGGCCATCCAGAAGGCCGATGATGGCGGTGTGCGTCTCTTTGCCAAGCCGGGTTTCCTGATCGGCTCGGAGATTTCCCGTCTGGTCGATAAGGGATACCAGAAGTTTCTCAAGACCACCAAGACCGAAGTCCCTGCAACCGCCGATCATCTCCAGGCCCTCCACCAGTTCTCTGAAGAACTGCGCGAAGCTACCGGTCAAACCAGCTTGTACAACCAGTCGCTGGGCACGGTCAGCGATCGTTACGTCTATGATCGCGTGGTAGACCGGGACCTTCCCGAAGCGCAACGTCCGCAACGCGCCTGGGAACCCAAGAAGGATTCCGGCCGCAAGCCCGCCTAAAAACATCTTTTGACAATTCGCCTTCTGATCGCCTAGACTCTGTACTCTCAAACACGAGAGAGCAGTCCATCTTAAAGATTGAAGGAGAACGTCAAAAAATATGCTCCGGAAAAGCATTCGGATTCTAGCAGTGGTGTTCGCGGTAGGGTTGTTCGCCAGCATGGCGCTGGCCCAGGCGGGAGACAAAGGTGGAACGGGAACACCGTCGAAAACCACGAAGACCAAGAGCACCACACCAAAGAACGAACTGGTCGACATCAACTCTGCCACCAAGGAAGCTCTCGACGCCATCTTCACCGGCGCCGATACCTCGCAAAAAATCATCGCCGGCCGTCCTTACAACAGCAAGCGTGACTTGTTGACACGGAAGATCATTACGGAAGACGAATACAAGAAGGTCAGTGACAAGATCATTGCCCATCACGTTGGCGATAAATCCGGAAAGAAGGCCGACACTAAGAAGTAGAGAGCCAGCAGAAACTGCAATTCCAGCGACTGTTGAATTTCAGTGAATTAGTTTTGCTGGATTGTACGGCGCCCTCGGAATGGGGCGCCTTTTCTCTTGTGGTCTAAAAGCGCAGACTTCTGGTCGACGCTGTCACTGTCTTTCCAGGATCTCGTCAACATTCACGATCTTGCCTTTTTGCAGCTTGATGTTGCGATGGACCGACTTGTAGCCTTCCAATTGCAAGACAATGCTGTAAACTCCCGGATCAGCCGGCCACTTGGCATTGGTCTTCTTGGGTGCGGCGCGACCGTCCACCATGATGGTTGCACCTTCCGGATGAGTACGAATATGCACCAGGCCTTTGCCTTCTGGAATGGTGTCCGCGCCAAAGAAGCGCCGCAGCATGCTTGAGCCCTTCGCGTCGTCGGACGGTGTATCCACGCTGAGCAGAACAGGAGAGAAACTGAAAGTCTCACCTTCTGCAAGGTTCTCTTCCGTGGACCCATCTTTAAAACCAGATTTGCGCACCGTGATTTTGTGCTGGCCTTTTTCCACTGTGAGTTGTGACGGCGTATTCAAGCCGGTGTCTTTGCCATCCACCCAGATATCCGCACCCTGCGGGTTGCTGGTAACCACCAGGGTCGAACCTGTAGCAGCCAGTTGAGCTGCGGCATCCACGCTCTTGCCCGCGACGGACTGCACGGAACGCGTTTGCTGCGAATAGCCTGTCTTGGAAAAAACAATCGTGTGCGCCCCCGCCGCGAGATGCGATGCTGTAAACGGGGTGACCCACGTCGGCTCACTCCAACCGTCAACCTCAACTTTGGCGCCTGTGGGCTGGCTGGTGAACTTCACCTCGCTCCGCTGGCTGAAGACTTTGTCGGGAGAGCTGGTGGCCTTCTGTGGATGCGCCGGCTTTTGATCTACGCCGAAATGCCGGACCGTCACATCATTGGCAACTTCAGCATCGCCCCCGCTCTTCGCTGGATTGGCTGGCGCGGGAGTGCCTGACGCGACCGGATTGCTCTGCAGAGCTTGCGCCTGCGCTTCTTTCGCTTTGATCTCCGCTTGCAATTGGCGCATCTTGATTTGCGTCTTGTAATACGCATATCCGCCCATGGCGAAGCCAAGTACCAGGACGATCACAATCGCGGTAATCAAGCCGTTCCGTTTGCCGGAGATCGCTGCCACGGCGGGCCGGCGGACCGGAATCGGACCTTTCGTCGGCATGGTCTCAGCTGCTGGCATCCTGACCGTACTACCGGATACGACGCGCATCGGCAGGACGGCTGTCTTTTCGTGCGGCACAGGCGAGGACCCGGCCGACCCCGTTGCGTTCAGCAGGGTTTGGCTGACAAGTTTGTAGTTCTCAAGGTCGCGGACCATGTCCCCTCCGCTTTGATAGCGGTCCTCAGGCGCCTTGGCCAGCATCTTAATCACGATTGCGCTCAACCCCTGATGGACATTTACATCCAGGTCTCGGGGGGCAATCGGATTTTCATTCACGATCTTATAGATGATGGTGGTAACGTTCTGGCCGGCAAACGGCTTCTCTCCGGTGAGCATTTCATAAAGGATCACGCCCAAGCTGAACAGATCGGCACGGCCATCCAGAGGCCTGCCTTTCACCTGTTCCGGAGACATGTAGTTCGGCGTGCCCATGATCTGGCCGGTGTTGGTCACACTTCCGCCAGACTTGGCTATGCCGAAATCCATGATCTTCACTGTGCCGTTAGGAGTAATCATGATGTTGGCTGGCTTCACATCACGGTGGATAATTCCGTTGGAATGCGCATAGTCCAGGCCGCGGCTTATCTGTCGCGCCAGCTGAATCACTTCCTCCGCACCCAGGACGCGTCTTTCCGCCATCAACTCATGGAGCGTGGTGCCTTCAATAAACTCCATGGCGATATAGAAGATGCCGTCTTGTTCGCCTGCATCGTAGATTGTGACGATATTGGGATGGTTCAAGACCCCGGCCGCGCGCGATTCATTCTGGAACCGGCGCACCATTTCCTTGGCTTCCAGACCATGGACGTCAAGGCGCATCGTTTTGAGGGCCACAGTGCGACCGATGGTCGGGTCCGTCGCTTTGTACACAACGCCCATGGCGCCGCGCCCAAGCTCACCGTTGATCTCGTATCTGCCAACCGTTTGGAGAGACATCATTGGGGGTTTAGTTGTTGCCTTGTCACTCTGTGGCGCCCGCGCCTTGCCTGGGGAGGAGACAGGTACAACTATCTCAGCAATTTATCGGGAAGACAGAACTCAAGTTTAAAAACAAAAACTACCCCATTCCGCTGCACAGGTCAATGCGGGTTTTCCCTATGCCATGTGACTTTGGTTTTGTTTCCAGAGTTAGAGAAAAACAACCATTCCCGCGGTCCAACGGTCTTACAATGCCCTCATGCGCACACAGCTCCTTGTGTTATTGCTTCTTCCGTTTTTTCTGCCGGCGCAGACAGGCAGCCGGCCCGCCACAACCCAGAGCCAATCGCAAACAGCAGACAACGACCAGCAACAGGAAACCACAGCAGAAATGCGGGCTGACCTTGAAGAAGGCATCAAGCACATGCTGGTCTCCCAGATCGAGGCGTGGAACCATGGAAGGCTGGAAGGCTTCATGCAAGGATACTGGCATTCGCCCGACCTGACGTTCTTTTCCGGCACCTCGGTTACTAAAGGCTGGGAACCAACGTTACAGCGCTACCATGAGCGTTATCAGAGCGAACACAAGGAGATGGGACAGCTCGATTTCCAGGACCTGGCCATCGACTTGCTCAGCAGAAGGTCCGCTGTGGTCACCGGCAAGTGGGAACTCACCATGTCGGACGGCAAGAAGCCGCACGGCTTGTTCACGTTGATCGTCAAGCGCATGCCAACCGGATGGAAGATCGTGCATGACCACACATCAGGAGAGTAAACCTTGCATCTCTGCCGAAGAGTGTGGCCGGCATCACGCGGTCGCTGCGCGCCGGAAACGCGCAACGATACTCAAAATGATATTGAGCAGAAAAACCAGCTGGGCCGTCCCAAAGATCATTACAGCCCACAGCGTTCCTTCGAATGATCTGCCCAATACATGGATACCGGATGACAAAAAGCCTTCCCCTGGGGCCGTCCTGTAGGTAACGCTCAACCAGTAATCCAGGAATATGGCCACCAGAATCGCGGCTGAACTTATCACAAAATGCGCGTATCCCAGGACGGCTTTCAGTTGTAGCCGCAAGAACGACAGGCCCAGGTAAAGCAACCCGATCGCGGCGAAAACCGCGGCGCATAAAACCAGCTGCTCTCCGAAATCGTTCATGGTAAACGAAACATGCGGCCAATTCGCCGGAGGCCATTCTGAATGGAAGAAGATCGCTCCGATTATCGCCAGCGGCCCAGCGCCCAGGATAAAAAGCATGCCTGGTTGCCAAAACCACGGCTGCCAAAGCCATGGTTGCCGAAGCTGTGTTGTCTTGGGCATCTGCCTGCTTCTGGAGTATTTTAGCGGAACGGAGACGACCAGAAAAACAAACGCCACTGTGTCGCTTGCAGGCGCGCCGATTGGGACCGCACCACCCTTCAGATCGGTGGAGCTTCATTCAACATCAGCCAGTACAGGCCGATCTGCTGAACCGCGGCGATGAAATCGGCAAAATCCACCGGCTTGCGGATATAACTGTTACAGCCTTGGCGATACCCACTGTCCAGGTCCTGTTGTTCCTTCGATGTTGTGAGGATAATGACCGGCAGTAGCTGTGTACGCTCGTCTGCGCGGATGCGCCGCAGAACTTCAATGCCGTCGATCCGGGGCAGCTTGAGGTCCAGTAGCACCAGGGCCGGCAGTTGTGGCTGGCCGTTCGAGGGGAAAAGATAATCAAGTGCTTCTACTCCATCGCGGGCGAGGATAACTTCATTCAAAATCTTGTTCTTTTTCAAAGCACGCAGGGTCAATTCAGCGTCATCAATGTTGTCTTCCACGAGCAGGATTGTCTTTCCGTTCATTCTGGCCTCATGAGTTTCTACCATTGGGCATTGGAGACGAATTACAAAACAAAATAGAATGTCGCGCCTTGACCAGCCGCGGCATCCGCCCAGATACGGCCTCCATGCCGGCGGATGATGCGTTGCACGGTCGCCAGACCCACTCCGGAGCCGGGGAAATCGGTATCATTATGCAGGCGCTGAAAAGGTGCAAACAGTTTGTCCGCATACTTCATATCGAAACCTACGCCGTTGTCGCGCACGAAGTAGATTTTTTCGCGGTCCCGTTGCTCCACGCCCAGTTCGACTATCGCTCTGGGCTCGCCGCTGGTGAACTTCCATGCGTTTCCCAGCAGGTTCTCCAGAACCACACGCAGCAGTCCTGGGTCGCCATCTACCGCCAACCCTGGCGCAATCGTAAACACCGCTTCGCGCTCCGGGCTGGTTGCTTTCAGCTGGGAGACAATCTCCTGGGCTACGTTACTGAGTTCCACCCGTTTATGGGATATCTCCGAGCGGGCCGTTCGCGCCAGAGTCAGCAGGTCGTCAATGAGCAGCCCCATCTTCTTCGTGGCTGCACGGACGCGCTGGAGATCGGCCCTTCCTTGCTCGTCAATTTTGTCTCCATAATCTTCCAGAACGGCCTGGCTGAAACCGTCGATGACACGCAGCGGCGCGCGGAGATCATGAGATACGGAGTAACTGAAGGCCTCAAGCTCGCGATTGCTGGAGACAAGTTCGGCCTGAACTTGTCCTGTACGGGCCGCAGCCTTGGTCAGGGCAACAACCTTGGGCACTACCGGAGGCAGGACCACGGCGGTCATCACGGAAGCGACCGCCGTAATGACCTTCACATAGCCTGACAGCCAATACACCGGTTTCCAAAGCGTTATTACCTCCATGAGGTGCGTGAAGCCACAAGCAACAATGAAGGTTCCGAAGGCCAGGAAAATCCAATGGAACGGTATCTCAGCGCGCGCGCGCCAGACCAGGTAAACCAGAGTAGATGCGATTGCGACATAGGACAGCCAGATGAGAATGTCTGACACCACGTGCAGCGAGATGAGACGACGGTCCCAGGCGTAACAAAATGCATGGGGCAGAAAAGCTGAAGAAAGGAGGTTGCGAAAAACCAACGGTATAGCAACGATGGCGATAGAAATCGCGCCAGCCAATGCGATCTGCTGCTGGGTCGACCTGGAGAAACTGTGGCTGAAGGACATAACTCCTCCTTGAGCGCCTTACAGAAAAAGCTCCCTGCTGTTCAAAAGCCCGATTGTGCCCACCAATCTGATGTGCAATCTGATGATAATAATTTCGAAGATACTGGGCGCCCGCAGCGATTACAACAGGATTTGCCGCTGAATGCGCATTCTTAGAAGAAATTAATTCGAGTCCCTGCGGTGACGATGCGGGGATTGCGTCCGCTGTAACTCACGATAAGCTTCACTCCGGGAGAGTCCGCGTTCTTTTGCCAGGATCTTGAGTGCGGCTTTTTCATCGAGATGCTGTTCCTGCATGATGGTTTGCAGATGCAGCGAGAAGTTCTTCGCCAGCGAGCGCTCAGCCTGGGCCTGGCCTTTCCCGATCAGCAGCGTGATCTCGCCCTTGATTTCACGGTCGCCCAGCCGGGCCAGGACTTCCGCCGCGGTCCCGCGCATGAACTCTTCATGCAGTTTGGTCAGCTCTCGTGCGATGACTACCGGGCGCTCTCCTCCAAGAATCTCCACTACATCTTCCATGGTTTCGCGGATGCGATGCGGAGCTTCATAGACCGCAATCGTGGATTCAACATCACGGTAGCGCTCCAGCACAGTCCGGCGCTGTCCGGATTTGGCTGGCAAGAATCCATGGAATTGAAAAGCGTCGGTCGGCAAGCCGCTGCCAGCCAGCGCCGCGATCAACGCAGACGACCCGGGAACGGGAATGACCGCTACGCCGCGTTCGATAGCCAGCTTAATCACGCGGTATCCAGGATCGGAGATGCCCGGCATCCCGGCGTCAGAAACCTGGGCCACGCTGAGGCCCTGCTCCATCTTCTGCACGAGTTCTTCGGCGCGCTCTATTTCGTTATGTTCGTGATAGCTGACCGTTGGCGTCGCAATGCCGTAATGATTCAGGAGCTTGCTGGTGTGCCGCGTGTCCTCGCAGGCGATCAGCGCGGCTTCCTTCAGCACCCGCACGGCTCGGTAGGTAATGTCTTCCAGGTTCCCGATCGGGGTGGCAACCACGTACAACACGCCTTTTCGCGCAGAGTCAGCCATAGAAGAGAAATCTGAATGCAGCGGGTTCAAGCATAGCATCTGCCCCGACGAGATGGCTCACCTGTAAGGCGAAGCGGGCTCATCGCGTTGACCCCTTCACGTTCTGACCCTAAAATGGAATTCAAGTCTAAAGCTGATAAGCGAAGGTTTTCACGTGCCTCTTTACGAGTATCTGTGCAAGAAGTGTAAGCATAAGTTTGAGAAGATACAGAAATTCTCCGATCGCCATATAAAGAAATGCCCCGAGTGCGGCGGCGCAGTGGAGCAGGTCCTCCATGCGCCATCTGTACAGTTCAAAGGCAGCGGCTGGTACGTGAACGACTACGGCACCAAGACCAAGCCAGGTGATATGAGCTCCGGACAAAAAGAAGATAGTGCGGGAACCGCCAAAGAGAAAACCGACAGCGACACCAAAGCCAAGACCAAGAAGCCGGAGACCAAGAAGGCAAGCAAAGAGTCCTGAGCACATCGCAAACACTCTAGCGCGGCCAGCGCTGAATTCCCTTTACCTCAAACGCAGAGAAGCGATATATTCGCGTTCTGCAACAGAACCTGTTACTCACGTTGTTAGCGATCGCCTTGCCCTTGACTGGCTTTGCTATCTGGCGGAGTGCCAGGAGGTTGCACGCAAGTCTGGTTATCGTTGCCTGGTGTGCCGGATGCTTCGCCGCTGGGACGTGCTTCGAAGCTTCTTTAAACGGACGCGGAGCAGGAAATCTTCCGCTCGTCTTATCACTGATTGGGACCATAGCGGCAGCGGTTGGGCAAATCACGCGTCACAACGAGGACAGAAGGCCATCCGCTTCTCCGGCCCCGCCCGTCCCACAGAGCTTACCTGGCTCGCCGAAGGATGACCGGCAACTTCAAGAAAATAAAGTCCGGCACGAAATTCATCGCACCCCGAACAGTTGGACAAGAGCGGCAGAATTGTGGCGCGCTTTTGCGACAAAGGGAAGCTCAGTGCTGATCGGAGTCGCCATTGTTGGGGCCGTGGTAGTTGTTCTGGTTTTTCGGTATCCCTGGCCAACTCGGCCGACTCCTCCTCCCCCTCCGCGTTCGCAGCCTGAGGAATCCAGCGGATTGCCTACTGTCAAAGAAAGTTGGAGCTATCACACCGGCGTGCCGTGGCGAAGTAGTGCCGACGCCTGGCGGACTCCGGCCGTGGCCGGTGACGGGACCGTCTACGCCTTGGGAGAACACCAACTGATTGCTCTGAGTGCGTCCGGTCAACTCAAGTGGCAATACCCTGATTCCGGGCCGCCGCGTTTTGGTCCGCTGCTCTCAGTGCTCATCGCAGAAGATGGCGCAATATGGGGTGGAACTCAGTTCGGATGGCTCATCAGGATTACTGCTGCCGGTGAAGCGCAACCTCAGTTTGGCGGGTCGGTTGTCATTAACCAGCTGGCGCTTTCTCCTACAGGCACACTCCTGGTGTGTGGCGAGAAGCTGTCGAACACGGTTTCTACGGCTGGATTTCCCAAGGAGGGCGCCGACATTACACGCGCAATCGGCCCAAGCATTGGGTCGCTGAAGAGCGCAGCCTTCGGATCCGATGCGGCAGTCACGGTCGAGGAAGACACCCTGGCGAGCTGGCCCCTGGATTTCCAGCAACCCAACTGGCGGAAGAAGGTAGGCTGGGGATGTCATCGGCCCGCAATCGCAAAGGACGGCACGATTTACGTAGCTTGTGCTGATGAGATGGCCGCCATCAACGCGGACGGCAGCAGCAAGTGGTCGTTTTCCACTAAATTCCCGACGCCAGCGGTCATTGCTGAAGATGGCACAGTGTTTTTTGCTGGGCTTCTTGACGGTACTGTCTATAGCTTTCATCCTGATGGCCGTCTGCGCTGGATGTTTCCCGTAGGCAAACCTGTGGGATCGACCCCGGCGATCTCCCGGTCGGGCGTCATCTATGTCGGCAGCCAGAATGGAAATCTGTATGCGCTGGACAATTCGGGGACTCCGCTGTGGGTTTTCAAGACCAAGGGCGAAATCGGCCCCCTCACGATTGCTTCGGATGGCACGGTCTACGTGCAAACCGGGGACGGCATGTTGTATGCCATCGCCCAACCTCAGAACGGCGGGCTGGCGGGACAGTGGCCCAAGTTGGATGCCGACCAAAGCAATACGGCCCGCACAATAGCAAATCAAGATGAACACTGACTGCGGCGAGGAATAGATTTGGGATGAAAGAAAAATTGCAGCTTGTGTTTCTTTGCCTTTTGCTTGGCTGTTCCTCTTCTCCTTACGGAAGACTGGATAAACGGACCGCTGCTAAAGTGATTCAGTCAAGGCTTGATAACCAGCTCATGGCTGTAAAAGTCGAGATCGGAAGGGTCGGTTCCCATTGTGCCTTTGCCAACAACAAACGACGGCAAACTGCGGACGGACTCATCCCAGAATATATCGGAGAAGACCTCAGTCCTGGCCACAATGGGAGACTCTCGGTCGCGGTCAAGGCAGGCTACGTGGTGGCCGCGCCCGACGGTGAAGGGTATTGGCAAGTAAGCCTCACTGATAAAGGCCGGGCGGCCATGGATGCTAGGCTGGGATCGTCCGAGCGCAATGAAATCAAGGGATGCGACTATCAGCGGTCCGGCTTCGTTGTAGCCACCGAAAAGCTGATCAAAGTGACCGGCATTTTCTTTACGCCAGCAGAGTTCTTGAGTGATGAGAGTGGCCGACACATCGATGAGAACTCACCCTTTGCCAAGTACACCCAAGGCAGTGGGCTGGAAATTAAAGAGGACTCACCTATCGTTAAGTTCGATTTAAAGTGGGATCTCACGGCGATTGGCGTGGCGCTGCGCGATTCCTCATTCACCCCTGAACAAAGAAACACACTCACTCTGGATCACTGGGTTTCGCTGCAATTCCCGTCCCTTGCGCCTACCCAATGGACACCGCCGCCCCAGAGAGATAACAATGCGCGGCAAACTGTACGTTTCTGGAAAGCCCAGGACGGCGGTTGGCGCTACTAGCGCCCCGCGTGAACCCCAAGCCTGTTTGCTATCACATTGTCTGGCACGTCGTCATTGATTCAGCCACAGAGTGCGCTGCGGCTTCGCCCGCAGCCACCAGACGATCGATGGAGCCCGGTCCAGGCAGATATCCAATCAGCGGCACTGACGTTTGAATCAGCGCGTCTGTATCGCGCAGAGCTGTCATGTATTGACGCGGATAGAACCGCGACGCGTGACGATGGCTGGGAGAAATACCCACGCCTCGCAACAGAGCACTCAACTCCCATACGTCAGATCCGATGACAAAATCCGCTCCCATTTGCCGGCACACAATCGACGGCAAAACGCACGACATGCCTCCATCCTTAAGACGATCCCCATTCAGAGACACAGGACGACGTATGCCCCGGATAGCGCAACTTGGCGCTGATCGCAGCAGCCAGGTTTCCTGACTTAAGTATGATTGTCTGTCTGTTCGATACGATGGTCGCAATTGCTGCGAATGGAAGCTCAAGGTCTTCGAACTGCTGCGGGAGCCACGTTGCGCAAAAGCGCTCCAGCCGCCTGCCATTCAACAAGCCGGGCCAGAACACTTCACGCGCCATTTTCAAGATGTCCGGCCATTTCAATCCGGCGGCAATCGCTGCGCCGACCAGACTGCCTACGCTGGTTCCGGCAATAATCGCGGGCTGAATGCCGGCTTCGCTCAGCGCCTTGAGCACACCGATGTGAGCGATTCCACGAACGGATCCCCCGCTCAACGCCAGCCCTATCTTGCGAACTTCACCTTCATTTTGCGAAAGCAAGTTTTTCAATTCCACAGGCCGGTGTTAGCTCCAGTGCATTACGCCGATCGGCTTGCCTTCGTCGACTCAGCTTCGACATGGTTACTCACGGTAAAGATCATCTGCCGCTTGGGAATATCGGCGTCGACCACTACATGATCGCCGTGCAGGACCTCGCCTTCCAGGATTTTCATCGCCATTGGGTCCTGGATGAGCTTCTGTATGGCACGCTTCAACGGACGCGCGCCGTACGCACGGTCATATCCTTCCAGGAACAGCAGTTCTTTGGCGGCCGGCGTAAGTTCGAGGGTGATCTTGCGGTCCGCCAGCAGCTTGCGTAGATCATCCAACCGCAGCTCGATGATGCGTGTAAGCTGCTCCTCGCCCAGCGGGCTGAACACAATAATGTCATCCACGCGATTTAGAAACTCCGGGCGGAAATGTTGCCGCAGCGCTTCCATCACGTGCTCGGTTGCTTCGGCAAAAGCTTCCGGTGAGCTGACGCCTTCGGCCTGCAGATAACTGGCGCCAATATTTGACGTCATGATAATCACCGCGTTCTTGAAATCCACGGTGCGGCCCTTGGAGTCGGTCAGACGGCCGTCATCGAGGATTTGCAGCAGGATGTTGAAGACATCCTGGTGGGCTTTTTCAATCTCATCAAACAGAATCGCGCAATATGGCCGCCGCCGCACGGCTTCTGTAAGCTGCCCGCCTTCGTCATAACCTACATATCCCGGAGGCGCACCGATCAACCGCGCTACGGCGTGCTTTTCCATGTATTCGGACATATCAATGCGCACCAGGGCGCGCTGGTCATCGAACAGGAACTCGGCCAGGGCACGGGCCAATTCCGTTTTGCCCACGCCTGTTGGTCCAAGGAAAATGAAGGAGCCAATGGGCTTGTTGGGATCGCTCAACCCCGCCCGCGCACGCCGCACCGCATTCGCCACGCGCACCAGTGAGGCGTCCTGTCCCACCACGCGCTCCCGCAAACGATCTTCCATGCTGACCAGCTTCTTCACCTCGCCTTGCAGCATCTTGGAGACCGGGATACCGGTCCACTTGGAAACAATTCCGGCAACATCTTCCTCGTCAACTTCTTCCTTGAGCATGCGGATTTGCTTCACCTTGCTGTCCGTTGGCGCGCTCAGCTTGGCCAGTTCCGCTTCCGCCTGCCGCAACTCGCCATAGCGAATCGACGCCACGCGTTCCAGGTCGCCTTTGCGCTCGGCCTGCTGTTCGTCCAGTTTCAACTGCTCGACCCGTTCTTTGATCTGCCGTATGCGGCCAATGCTTTCCTTTTCTTCTTTCCAGCGCGCCTTGAGCGCGTTTGATTGTTCGCGGATCTGGGCCAGTTCGCGCTCCGCCACGGCCAGCCGTTCACGCGAGTTGGCATCATCTTCTTTTTTCAACGCCTGCTTTTCGATCTCGAGCTGCGTGGCTTTGCGCTCCAACTGGTCGATCTCCGTGGGCATGGAGTCGATCTGAATGCGCAGCGAGGCAGCCGCTTCGTCGATCAGGTCAATGGCTTTGTCGGGCAGAAAACGATCGGAGATATAACGGTGCGAGAGCGTGGCCGCGGCTACAATTGCGGAGTCCTTAATGCGCACGCCGTGATGCACTTCGTAGCGGTCTTTCAACCCGCGAAGAATCGAGATGGTGTCCTCGACGTTTGGCTCGCCGACAAAGACGATCTGGAAACGCCGTTCCAGCGCCGCGTCTTTTTCGATGTACTTGCGATACTCGTTCAGGGTGGTCGCGCCGATAGCGCGCAACTCGCCCCGTGCCAACGCCGGCTTGAGCATGTTGCTGGCATCAACGGCGCCTTCCGCCGCTCCCGCGCCTACCAGAGTGTGCAGCTCGTCAATGAACAGGATCATCTGCCCATTGGAATCTTCGATCTCCTTCAGGACGGCTTTCAAACGGTCTTCAAACTCGCCGCGATACTTGGCGCCCGCCAGCATGGACCCCAAATCCAGAGAGATCAGGCGCTTGTTCTTTAGATTTTCCGGAACATCGCCGGAGATAATACGCTGGGCCAGACCTTCGACGATGGCCGTCTTACCTACACCGGGCTCGCCGATCAGAACGGGATTGTTCTTGGTCCTGCGGGAAAGTACCTGGACCACACGGCGGACCTCGTCGTCGCGTCCGATCACGGGATCAAGCTTGCCCTTGCGCGCCAGCTCCGTCAGATCTTTCGCGTAGCGTTCCAGGGCCTGATACTTGCCTTCGGGATTTTGATCGGTCACGCGCTGCGATCCGCGCACGGCGGTCAGGGCCTTCAGAATCGCGTCATAAGTGGCCCCCACACCGGCCAGCAGCGCTTGCACTTCGTTGTTTTTGTCTTTGGCTTCATTCCCGGTCATCGCCAGCAAAAGATGCTCGGCGGAAACGTATTCATCTTTGAACTTGTCAGCTTCCTTGAATGCCTGGTCCAGCACTTTCGACATGGCGCTGGAAAGATGCGCCTGCTGGGCACCGCCGGAAACCTTGGGAAGACGGCCGATCCGTTCCGTGATTTGCGCTTCCAGACTGGCTGCATTGGCGCCGAGCTTGGTCAACACCGGCACAACAATACCTTCGCGGTCCTGCAACAATGCCGCCAGAAGATGAAGAGGCAGCATTTCCGGATTGCCGTTCTGCCCGGCCAGCTCATTCGCTTTTTGGATCGCTTCCTGCGATTTGATAGTGAATTTGTCCCAACGAATTGCCATTGTCTTACTCCTGTAAACCCAGATCCTTCGCTTCGCTCAGGATTTCGCCTGGCGGACTCCCGTTCGGCTTTGCCTCACTCACGTCCGCAACCCGCCTCAACATGATTCTAACTGTCGGATCGGGTGAATTATCTCTTGTCTAAAGGCTTTTTGCGCAGCTTCCCAAATCCGTCCCTAAGAAAAAGCGGGAGATGAGCTCATCTCCCGCGTTCGTGCGATTCACCGCGGCATCTGCCTCAGTTGTTACTTACGCCTTGCAGTGCGGTCTGCTTGCTGCCGACCTTGATCTGCTTCGGCTTGGCTTCCGCCCGCTTGGCCAGGGTGATCTTCAGGACCCCCTGGTCATAGCCGGCTTCCACCCGCTCAGAGTCAACCGTGTTGGGCAGCTTGAAGGTCCGGGTGAAAGAACCATACCGGCGCTCGATGCGATGGAAGTTCTCTTCCTTCTCTTCCTTTTCGAACTTGCGTTCGCCCTGGATGGTCAGCGTGCTGTTCTCCAAGCTCACCTTTAGGTCTTCTTCATTCACTCCCGGGATTTCCAGCTTGAGGACCACATTGTGCTCGTCCTCATAGACATCAACGGCTGGCGTAAAGCTCCCGGCGGTCAGCTGCTCCTTGCCGCCATTCTCAGCGAAGGTGCCAAGAAAGCTGGCCAGCTCACGGAAGGGGTCGATTCGGGTAATCATCGTCATGGTAGTCACTCCTCTTAAAAAAATGATGTTGAATTCAAAAGCCTTCGCTATCGCTATAACGTTAGCGTGATTGAATAATAAAATATGAGCGTATTGTTGTCAATATATGGACGGAATAAATATATATCTTTATTTTCAATGGTTTAGCTTATTTCACAGATAAAACATTTGAGATAGTGTGTCTCAGGAACTCCCAAGAGAATGGGATGGTCTTTTGCCTGAGTACGCTTTTCCAGAAGTTTGACTGACCGATGCGCGTCCTGTGCGGCCTCAGTCAACATGGCCGCAAAGCTGTCCTCATCGACGACAAAAGAACACGAACATGTAACCAGGATGCCGCCTGGGCGCAGCATCTTCATGGCGCGCAGGTTCATCTCTTTATAACCGCGCATGGCCGTAGGCAGGTTTTTTTTCGCCCGAGCGAAGGCCGGCGGATCGAGCACGATGACGTCATACTGCCGTCCGGTGGCAGAGTAGTCCTTCAACAGATCAAAGGCATTGGCCTCAATCCATTCGATCTCCGGCTTGCCAGCTGGTTTGCTGACAACGGCGTTTAGTTTTTCGTTTTGCTCCGCCGCCTCCAGCGCCTCGCGCGAGATATCTACGGCGGTCACCTTCTCGCAGACACGCGCCAGGTGGAGCGCGAATCCTCCCTGATAGGTGCAGATATCCAGCGCTTCGCCGCGTGCGTAGGCGGCGGCTGCCGCGTAGTTTTCCCGCTGATCAAGAAACGCTCCGGTCTTCTGCCCACTCAGAGCGTCGTAATGAAACTGCACGCCGTTCATGCTCACAGTCGTGTTGTTCTTTGCGCCGAGAATTAGCGAAGACACAAGTTCCGGTAGCTGTTCCAGTTCGCGTATGCGCTCGTCCACGCGCTCTACGATGTTCTCCACCTGCGTGAGCTCTCGGATCTGGTCGATGATGGCTTGTTTGCGCGCGGGCCTGTCCCATGCCTGGGCAAGAATCTGGAGCGTGTATACGTCGTTGTAGCGATCCACGATCAGCCCTGGCAGGCGGTCCGCTTCACTGAAGACCAACCGGTAGGCGTTCGATGAACTCACCACGCGGCTGCGATACGCTACGGCCTCCGCCAGTCTGCGGCGGACAAGCGCCATGAAGTCATCTTCCGAACGCAGCAGCTCCCGCGAAACAAACCGCAGCCTTATCTGTGAGGACGAGCTGAATATGGCCGAGCCCAACGGCTTGCCTCTGGGTCCTGCAACATGGACGAGCGCGCCTGGTTCCGCTCCGCCTTCGTCCGTTACATCGGATGCATAAATCCAGACGTGGCCGTCGCGAACACGCACGACGCCGCGGTCATTCACTGTAACTTGAGGAAGAAGCGGGCTAAGTTCCATCAGACGAACAGAATACAGGAAGGGTTCTTCTACTGTGTGGGAGTGATTTCGGCGGCAGACTCAGCGGTGGGTTCGGTTGCAGGCTCCGTTGCGGGTTCACCTTCGGCGGCGCGGGCCTTGGTTTTCTTCTTGGGAGGCTCCGGCGGTGGTGGAGCTTCATGCGCCGGGTCGTAGTAAAAAATCCGGCCGCAGGAATTGCAGGTAATCATTTGCTCGTTGGTGCGGATTTCCTCCCAGGTCTGCGGGCGAATCATCACAAAACAAGCCAGGCATTTCTGTTCACGCGCCTCGGCGATGGCATACTTGCGCTGCCGCATCAAGCGGTCATAGTGGGCCAGCGTGCTGTCATTCACGCTGGAGCGCAACTGCCCGCGTTTCTCCTGCAGCCCGGCCAGCAGTTTTTCGTCTTCCGCTGTCCGCACGCGCGCTTCAGATTTCTCTTTTTCCACGTCAACGGCTTCGACTTTTAGCTGTGCCTCCGCCGTCTTGAGCGATTTCTCTTCGTTTTCCAGTGCGATCATCAGCTCTAAAATCTTGTCTTCGCAGCCGCTGATCTGCTTCTCCGCGAATTCAACTTCATGCATCAGCGCGCGATATTCGTCATTCGTCTTGACGCTTGAAGATTGACTACGATACTTGACGATCTTTTCCTGGAAGCCTTTGATATCGGCTTCCAATTGGCGGCGGCCTGCTTCATTGGCTTTCAGGCTGGCTTTGGCCTTTTCCACTGCGGCCTTGTGTTCCGCCAGCTTTTCTTCGATGGCAGCGACCCGTTTGGGCAGGGCAGCCACTTCCTCGGTCAGGCGGCCAGCCTCCCGGTCAACTTTTTCCAACTCGATAAGCTTTTGCAGGTCTTGATTCATGGGAGAAGGGACTAAACATTGATTTTAGCACGCCGAAACGCCCCTTCAGCACACCATTTGAGGAGCTGAACTAGGTTTTTCCGCTGATTGCTGCCACCGAATAAGGCACCTAGACTCCTCCCGCAATGGCCGTAGAAATCATACGATTGCTTCTGGGCGTGCTGATCGCGGTTTTCCATCGTCCTCTGGCCACCAAGATCATGCAGCAGGAGCGCGCGCTGAACGGCTATTTCCGCAGCCGCGGCCTCTACCTTCCGGCCCCGGTCAGCGACACTATCGTCCAGAATTTTTATTTCGCCATTGGAATCTTTATCTGCCTGTTCGAAGCTGGCCGGATCTGGTTCGGTGTTAGTTAATTCTCTGTAAGAAGCTGCAGGGGGCTGTCCCATGGAGCAGTCGCAATCCCTCTCTGCTCCCGTCCACTCGGCCCCATGCGCGAGGAATATGGCCGTGGACTGACGTAAGTCACGGGCATCCCGCATTCCCACTAGAATTTCTTTTTGCTCAAATCAAATCTTTTGCTCAATCAAATCCAGGGACCCATATGAAAGACGGAAAAGGCGGTTTTGTTCGCACGATGTTGAGCGCCGTAGCATCCACGCTGGCTTTGCTGCTGACGGCATGTGGCGGCGGTGGCGCTAGCGCTGGTAAGCCGGGCGTACCCCCTCCAAGTGGAGGAAGCGCAGTAGCTGTCTCTGTTTCGCCCAGCGCCACCAGTATTTCTGCCGGCGGAACGCAGATGTTTGTCGCTTCGGTTTCCGGTACCTCGAACACCGGGGTCACATGGCAGGCAAGTGCCGGCACAATCTCCGGAACGGGGAATACCGTCAATTACACGTCGCCGTCAGCTCCTGGCTCCTATACGGTTACAGCAACCAGCATGGCAGACGCTTCAAAGTCCGGGTCTGCGACCATCACGGCCGTCACCGGCAGCACGACCAGTTGTAACGGTTTTTCTGTAGGCCAGGATGCGAGCCTGAATGGTTTCCGCCCATTTCCTGACTCCAATCCCTGGAACCAGGACATTTCCACCGCGCAGGTCGATGCGAATTCCAATACGATTATCGGCTTCATTGGGACCGGAGTTGGCTTACATGCGGACTTCGGCTCTCCCGCGATCGGCATTCCTTATGTGGTGGTAGATTCCACGCAAGCCAAGGTCACGGTGAATGTTGGGGGCTCAGCCGACGAAAGCGATGTAGTCCCCATGCCCGTCCCAGCCAATGCCCCTATTGAGCCGGGAGATGGCCACGTTCTGGTGATCGATAAAGGCGGATGCTGGCTCTATGAGCTTTTTCAGGGGTCATTGAACGCAGGGAAATGGTCGGCAACGAGTTCCACAGTGTGGGACCTGCTGACCTACAACAACCGTCCTTACACCTGGACTTCCGCCGATGCCGCCGGGTTGCCGATCTTTGCCGGGCTGGTCCGTTTTGACGAGGTGTCTTCAGGTTCCATCAATCATGCCATCCGTTTTACCGCGCCGGCGAGCCGGTCTGCCTTTGTGAGTCCAGCTACGCATTGGGCCGGCAATAGCAGCACGTCTCCTATTCCCATGGGCATGCGGTTGCGTCTGAAGCCTGGTTTCAATGTGTCGACCTTTTCTACAAGCAACCAGGTGATCCTCAATGCGATGAAGAAATACGGGTTGCTGATGGCGGACAACGGCAGTCCGATGTTCATTACCGGCGCGCCCGACAGCCGGTGGGACAACAACGACCTGCACAAGCTGGGGACCGTGACCGCGGACAACTTCGAGGTCGTGCAGATGCCCACCATTATTACGCAGGCGAATGTTCCGACAGGCGCGAAGCCAGCCATCAGCAGCTTCACCGCCTCCTCCACATCGGTCACGGTGGGAACGGCAGTTACGCTTTCATGGCAGGCAACAGGGGCTTCCTATTATTTGGTCGACCCACAGGCTGGGCCGGTTCGCGGTAGTAACGTGGTCGTCACTCCGTCAGCCACCACAACCTACACTCTCTCAGCAACCAACTCGTTCGGGAGAACGGAAAAGACCATTACGATACAAGTGCACTAAAGCGCAGCCGCGTCAGTCCTTCGGGATTGGTGGAGTAGGCTCTGCGCTTCCTCCGAAGACCAAGCGGCCAATCAGTACAAAAGCAATGGCGGCGTAGCCGGCGTATTTTGCGTACTCGCGCACCTGGACATCAGCCGATCCTCTCATGATCAGAGCGGCAACGAGCGTCGCAACGGCAAGCGCTAAACAAACCCAATAACTTTTTTTCCGTGTCCGCATAATTCCTTCGCTCTAGGCTTCTTTCCTTTGATAGTAAAGCACCCCGGCTGATCCTGCGAATCTTGGGGAACCAGCTGGAGATTCAGGAGTGACGGCAAACACAACGCCTGTGAATCGCTTTACGCGCAATGCTCAACTGTAATAGTTTGAAGGCGAACAAAGTTTCGTCGAAAAAAACAAAGAGAAGATTCTGGACGGGGTAAGATGCCAATCACACGCAGGACATTCTGTCATGGAGCATTTCACGTTGCGGCTGGTTTGGGAGGGGCTTCAGCACTTCGCGTCCCATTGAGCTTCCCACTATCTCCGCCGGCCAGCGCCTCAACTTACCTCAATCCTGTGCTGGCCGGCGATCATCCCGACGCTGGCGCCATTCGCGTAGGCGAAGATTTCTTTCTGACCCACTCCTCCTTTGACTACGCGCCCGGCCTTTACATCTGGCATTCAAAGGACCTGGTCAATTGGACGCTGGCTGCAGCGGCGCTCAAGAAATATTACGGGAGCGTATGGGCGCCTTATCTTTGCGAACACCAGGGCCACTTTTACATCTACTTCCCCTGTAACGCGCACCTGCACGTGGTCCATGCGCCTGCGCCGCTCGGTCCCTGGAGTGAGCCAATTGATCTGGGTGTACAGGCGATCGACCCAGCACACATCGCCGCTGATGGGCGCCGCTACCTCCACTTCAATGATGGATACATGCTGGAGCTATCGGCGGACGGACTCTCCGTCAAGCAGCCCGCGCGCAAAGTCTTTCAGCCCTGGCCCATTCCGGAAAAATTTCGCATCGAGTGCCAATGCCTGGAAGCCCCCAAGATATTCCAACGCGGTGAGTATTTCTATCTCACGGTGGCTGAGGGCGGCACCGCGGGTCCGGCAACCAGTCACATGGTGGTCTCCGCGCGCAGCAGGAATGTCGACGGCCCGTGGGAATATTCACCGTTCAACCCGATTGTGCATACGCGTTCGCGGGAAGAGCAGTGGATGTCACTAGGGCACGGACGCCTGGTGGACGCACCCGATGGTTCCTGGTGGATGACGTTGCATTCGTACGAAAATGGATTTCGCTCCCTCGGCCGCCAGATGTTGCTCTTGCCTGTGGAATGGACCAAGGATGGCTGGTTCCGCCTCCCTGATAGCATCTCCGCGGACAAGCCAATTCGCACGATAAAGACCGGAACGACACAAGCGGCACTCCCGGACTTCTCCGATGATTTCAGCACGCCGCAGCTTGACCTGCATTGGCAGTTCTGGCGCGAATTTGATACCGCCAGGTTCCAGACAGGCAATCGAGGCCTGGTGCTTGCGGCAAAGGGCACATCATTGTCCGACAGTCCACCGATCACTTGCATCACTGGACACCACTCCTATTCCGTGGAGGCTGATGTTGAGATCCAGCCAGGCTGTGAAGCCGGACTGCTGCTCTACTACAACCAGGAACATGCGTGCGGAATTCGTATGGGACCTAAAGGCATCGGCGTGAGGATCGCCAACGGGTATATACCCGAGACGGGCATCATCGCTGGCCGGGCCACATTGCGCATCGTGAATGACCGGCAGGAGATCGACTTCTACTACCGTCTACCTGGAGGCGATTGGATCCGGACGCAGCCTTCCGCCGAAATATCAAGCGTCAACCACAACGTGCTGGGAGGCTTTCTCGATGTTCGTCCGGCATTGTATGCATGCGGTTCCGGTCATGCCACGTTTCGCTCATTCAGACTGGTGAAAAGTCGATAACCGCCCTTACCGGTCACAAGCAAGCTATCTACCGTTTTTTGCCTGACGCGCCCCCTCCCGCTGCCGCCGGTGTGCCCTCCGTGGGCTGGCCGGTGTGGTAGTTCGGGAAAGCAGGCCGCTTGGCTATGGGACGCGGATTCTTCTTCAGCGAATCCATCACCAGCGCGACCGCTTTTTCCAGTTGTGGATCATGACCACTCATCCAGTCTTTGGGTGTCTGTTCAACTTCGTAGTCCGGGGCAACGCCGTGGTTCTCCACTTCCCAATCGCCCTTCGGACTGTAGAACGCTACGCGCGGAGCAGTCACGCTGCCGCCATCCATCAGGTTCGGGTAGTCGTAGATCCCTACCAGGCCGCCCCATGTGCGTGTGCCGACGAGCGGACCCAGTTTGGCGTCACGAAAATACCAAGGCAATGCGTCGCCACCGGAACCGGCATACATGTTGATGATCATCGCCTTGGGACCGAAGATGGCGCCTACGGGCGTGGTAAAGTCCTGGCCTTCGCGGGTCATCCAATAATTTTGCAGAGGACGGCGCAGATAGTCGATCACGTAGTCCGCCGCTGAGCCGCCGCCGTTGAAGCGCTCGTCGATGACCGCGCCTTCTCGCCCGATCTGGGCAAAGAAGTAGCGGTTGAAGGATGTATAGCCGCCAAATCCTGTGTCCGGCAGATAGACGTAAGCAATGCGTCCTCCGCTCAGTTGGTCGACCTTGTGCAGGTTGCCTTCGATCCATGCGCGATTGCGCAACGCGGCTTCCGTCTCAATGGGCACCACGGTCACGTTGCGGGAGCCTTTTCCATCCGCCGATGGCCCGACCTTGAGTATGGTCGACTTGTCCGCCGCGCCTTCAAACAGCGCAAAGACTTCGTCCGTCCCGCGCAGCTCTCTGCCATTGACAGCCAGCAGGTATTCGCCTTCCTGTACGTTCACGCCGGGTTGGGTAAGCGGCGCGCGCAGTTGCGGGTTCCAGTTTTCTCCCTGGTAGATGTGGGAGAAGCGGTAGCGTCCATTTTCTATCGCGTAATCGGCGCCAAGCAACCCAACTTTCCCCTGCTCCGACGGCGGCTCTGTGGGTGTGCGGATATACATGTGGCCCACGGTGAGCTCACCCAGCATCTCCGCCAGCAGGTAGCTGAAGTCGATGCGGCTGCCGATGTTTTCGAGGTAAGGTTCGTACTGTTTCCTGGTGGCCGGCAGGTTCAAGCCATGCAGGTTGGGATCGTAAAAGAAGTCGCGCTCAACGCGCCAAACTTCGTTGTACTCCTGCTTCCACTCCGCCCTGGGATCAGTAAGCACTTCCATGCGCGCCAGGTTGAGCGGCGTCTCTGGTTTGCCGGGTCCCGAGCCTGGTCCGGCGGCTGGGGCCGCAGCGGAGCCGATAAACCACTTCATACTATCTCTGCGGCCTTTGCTGTAAAGCATCTTCTTGCCGTCAAAGGAGACGCTGAAGTTGTTTGCGCCTTCCATCAGCTTTTCCGGTTTGCGCGACGTCAGATCAAAACGCCACAGCACGCTTTGCTGTTCCGGGCCCGGACGTGACGGCTCTTCCATCAGGAAAATTGTTCCGGCTTTTCCCGCGACCAGCTGTCCGTAATTGCGGGCCGGGATAGGCAGCGCCAGAATGCGCTGGCTGATGTTCCCGGCGTCAATCCTCACGTTGACTGCCTCACTTCTGCCGGCTTTGGCGGCGCGGGCATCCTGGGCTTTGGCTTTGTCTTCAGGACTTGCCGGCTCCTGTTCGCTTTTTTCTTCTGTCTTGGCGGTTTTATCGCCATCTGGCTTGGCGTCTTCCGCGGCTTTTTCTTCGTCGCTCTCCGGAGCCAGCGGGGAAGGCTGATCCTGGCGCAGAACAATCAGGTACGCGCTGCGCGTTACCGTACGATTGATGCTGGAAAGATCCAGCCAGCCGGTCGTCGGTCCCGCATCAGTGCTGGCGGTGAAGTATAGGTACTGTCCCTTCTGGTCGAAGGCCGGATAGCGCGCGTCGCTCAGGCCGTCGGTGAGTTGCAGGCTCTTGGCTTGCTCCAGAGAGTAAGCAAACACGGCGTGCATCTGGCTGGGGAGCTTTTTGGAATACGCGATCCAGCGGCTATCTGGCGACCACACGGGATCAAGCGTGCGCTGCGGAGCGTCATAGGCGTCAGAGTCCACTTTTACCGGCCTGCCTTTTGCCAGGTCGACGTACCATACGTTCAGGCGCTTGTCCGTGAACGCAATCTTCTTGCTGTCCGGCGACCAGATCGGCGCGTAATAAAACGACGGCTGGCCGCCCAGGTTGATCTTTTTGGGCTCGCTCATTCCGTCCGGGCTCTTCATGTAGAGCTGATATTCCCCCGACTCATCGGAGAAATAAACCACCCACTTGCCGTCGGGCGACCACGCGGGATCACGCTCCATGATGCCGGGCGTGTTGGTTAGATTGCGAACGTCACCTTTCTCGCCTGGCACGGTCAGGATTTCACCATGGGCCTCAAACACGGCGCGTGCGCCACTGGGCGAGAGATTGGCGGAGGCAATCTCGTTCTCAACTTTCTTGAAGTGCGGGCGAACATTAGGCAGGTCGGCAGGCACGGTCACCGCAACCATCTTCGACTTGCCGGTGGCCGGATCAAAAAGATTCAGCGAGCCGAACTGTTCATACACAATCGCGCCGGGGCCTGCGGACGCGGATTTGATATCAGAGCCATTGCCGGGTAACGCCGGCTCGACTTTTTTGCTCTTCGCATCGTAGACAAACAGGCTGACCGGGCCGCTACGGTCCGAGAGGAAGTAAACCTTGTTCGCCACCCACATGGGATATCCATCATTCGAGGTATCACGTGGCACCTGCTCCAGGCTCAGGTCGGCAAGGTTCGTGACCCATATGCGTGACGCCTTTCCGCCACGATAGCGCTTCCAGCCAATGGCTGACAGACGGCGCGTGTTGTCCACGGGAACATACGCGATGTGCTTTCCGTCGGCGGAGAAGGCCCCGAATTCCGCCGTGGGCAACGGAAGCTCGTGCGGCAACCCGCCATCGAGTGAAACGGTGAACAGCCGGTTGAAACGCGAATAACTATTGCGCGAAGAGTGGAAGAGCACCTGTGAGCCGTCATGCGACCAGCCGACAACTTCATCCACCGAGGGATGGTGCGTGAGCCGCTTGGGCACACCGCCTGCGCTGGGCATTACGTAGACATCCACGTTGCCGTCATAGTCGCCGGTGAAAGCAATCATGCTGCCGTCAGGAGAAAAGACCGGGTCCGTCTTGGTTCCGGTGCCGCTGGTAATCAGGTGGGCCTCGCCGCCCTCGCGCGACACCAGCCAGAGATCGCCTGCGTAAGCAAATGCAATATGTGTCTTGGAAAGCGTAGGTTTCTGTAACAAGAGCGGGCCGCTGGCATGGGCGCTAGGCGCGCAGAAACAGACAACGACAAAAGCGACAAAAGAGGAGAAGAACTTCTTCATAAGACACCACCAGGAGCGAAGTAGCATTCAAGCAGCAGCCCAGCTTACCAGCAGTTCCAGTGGTGAAACAAGCGGCGTGAGTACTTAGCTCATGAACCATCCCTGAAGTACTGCCAGACGCTGCGCTGACATAGAAAATAGAGAAACATTGAGTGATGATGACGCCGGTGACGCTTTTCAACCAATCCCCGGTTACGAACAAGCTCACTACATCCCCGCTGCCATCGACCACGAATAGTACTACGGCGAACCACCACGCCCATTGCTTGCGTCGGACCAGGCCATGCGCTGCCGATGCCGTAGCAACTCCAAGCACCAACAAAAATACGCCGGAGATCCTGCCGATCGAGCGGAACATCGCTGCGCCAGGTTTATTGAGCTCCCACAGCCGGTCCATCAGCCGGTTGGGAAACAACAAAGAAATTCCTACAGTCACGGCAATCACCGTTGCCATAAACAGGAATGCGGCCACGATTGGGACCGCTCTCGGCCTTTGCTCCATTGCATACGTCCCTATCTCATACAGTACGGCCTACCGCTTGCGGGCTTTTCGCGGTGCAGGCTTGCGGCGCGCCTTTGGAGCTACTACCAGCAGCACCGCCACATGGGCAATCGCGGCGTTGTCTGTTCCCATGCCTTCCGGGGTCTTAGCTTTGACGCCGACTTGATTGGGCTTGATTCCCAGCAGGCCGGCCACGCGCTTCTGGATGGTGGCAGCGTGCGGGCCGATCTTTGGCTCGGCCAGGATCAACGTGGAATCGACGTTGCCCACTGTGTAGCCGGCGCGGTGAACCTGCTTGAGCGCTTCCTGGAGAAAAATTACGGAGTCCGCGCCCTTCCACTTGGGATCGGACGGCGGGAAGTAGCCGCCGATGTCGCCCGCGGCCACCGCGCCCAGAAGCGCGTCGGTCAGGGCGTGCAGTAGCACGTCGCCGTCAGAGTGTCCTGAAAGACCTTTGTCATAAGGCAGTTCGATGCCGCCAATCTTGAGCGGAACACCGGATTTGAATTCGTGTGAGTCCCAACCGTAGCCGATTCTCATTTTCACCACAACCTTTACCACTGATTGGCACTGATAATACTGATCAGAAAAAAGAAACTTCGGGTTTAGATTTTAAGAGTGCTCACTGTTTGGTTTCCTTATTATCAGTTTCATCCGCGCAAAATCAGTGGTTGGATTTCCTGTGCTTGTGCAAATTGTCGAGTAGTAGTCTGCGCATTTGAGGTTTTGGGCCAAAATTCAAGACTAGTCCCAGTTCAAGATTAGTGGCCCGCGGATAGTTAATCACCTGGGACTCATGGGCAGCCACAATGCATTCTGCGGTCTTGAGTTCGAGCAAAATGATGCCGTTGACTACTAAATCAGCCTTGAAATCACCAACGTTCCTGCCACGAAAAAACACCGAGACTGGCACTTCTTCCGCAACAGTAAGCCCCTTGTCGCGAAGGGCCAGCGCAAGGGCTCTGCGATAAACGGATTCAAGAAAGCCAAACCCAAGCTCATTGTAAACGTCGTAAAAGACACCAATAATCTTCTCGGTTAGATCAGAGTGCTTGTAGCTCGAATCAGTCGTCATGATTTTTCGTTTTTTACCACTGATTACACAGATGACACTGATTAGAAAAAGAGCCAAATCCGGCTTTTACGATGGAAATAGTTCCGGAGAACGCTCAAGTGCTCAATCCAAATCTTTTAATTTCCTTCCGATCAGTGTCATCAGTGTTGATCAGTAGTGAGACCTTAAAAGGAATTCCGCCAGCTCCATGTCTGCCGGTGTGGTGATCTTGATGTTCCTGGGCGAGCCCATGACCACCGAGACGCTCTCTCCCAGCCGCTCCACCAGGGACGCCTCATCGGTGCCGGTAAAGCCGTCCGCCGTGGCGCTGTCGAAGGCGCGTTTGATCAGTTCATAGCGGAAGCCCTGCGGTGTCTGCGCCTGGACCACGCGCTCACGCGGAATCGTCGAGGTGATGATGGCGCCATCCGCAGTGCGTTCGACTTGCTTGATCGTGTCCACGGCAGGCAGTCCGGCGATCGCGGCGCCATGCTTTTCCACTTCATGCACCACTTTGGCGATAATCTCATCATCCACAAATGGCCGCACGGCATCATGGACCAGAACAACATCGTCGGCCACTGCCTTCAGGTTGGCAAGTGCGTTGGCAACGGACTCCTGCCGGTGCTCTCCACCTTCCACAACGGTGACTTTGGCGGCGAGTTTTTCTTCTTCCAACTGGCGGCTGAAACGTTCCATCTCATTCTTGCGCAGCGCCACCACGATCTGGCTGACCTGCTGATTGCGGGCAAAAACGCGGAGAGTATGAATGACAATAGGCGTACCGTTGATCTCAAAAAACTGCTTTGAGGGAACACCTTTTTTACCCGCAGGCGCCATGCGCGTGCCAAGACCAGCAGCAGGGATGATCACAATGACCTTCATCGGGATGAAAAGTATAGCAACTATTTCCGCAACCTCGAAGTCGAAGCAAAGAACGGTAGTGGGCTAAGTAGCCCACTACCCAAAGAACGCGGCCGACGACGGCTGCGTTCCAATAGCTCCGGGGGGTTAAAAAACGCGAGGTAAAGGTCTATCCTGACTTAGCGTGATTGAAAAGATTCACAAATACATCGTGAAGCAGCAACTGCTCCGGCCTGGAGACCGCCTGGGAGTGGCCGTCTCGGGCGGCGCGGACTCAGTAGCGTTGTTGCGGGTGCTGGTGGAGCAGCGGCAGGGCCTTGGCATTGTGCTTTCCGTGGCGCACTTCCATCACCAGATCCGGGGCGCTGAAGCTGATGCCGACGAACAATTCGTAAAAGACCTGGCAAAGAAACTTGCACTGGAGATGCACTCCGGCTCGGCCGATGTTCCAGCCCATGCACGCGAGCAAAAGATCAGTCTGGAAACGGCCGCGCGGGAACTGCGGCACCAGTGGTTTGCGGAATTGATCGGGCAGGGTAAGGTGGACAAGATTGCAACCGCGCACACACAGGACGATCAGGCGGAGACCGTCCTGATGCGTCTGCTGCGCGGCGCAGGAACACGCGGCTTGGCCGGCATAGCGCCGGAACAGAAAGAAAAACACCTGGTACGACCGTTCCTTGAGATCAGCCGGCGGGAGATAGAGGCGTACCTGGCCGCGCTCGATCAGCCGTGGCGCGAGGACTCCACCAACCGCGACCCGGCCCATACGCGAAACCGCATCCGCCATGAACTGTTTCCTTTACTGGAACGCGAGTTCAATCCAGCGATTCGGGATACGCTTGCGGATCTGGCAGAGATCGCCAGAGCAGAAGAGGATTATTGGAGCGCAGAGGTCCACTCCCTTCTGCCCCGACTGGCGCGTCCGGGCAAGCCCAGCCGCAGTGGCCGCACCACCAGCGGCGAAGCTGCTGATGTTGTCGCGCTGGATCTGGTCGCATTAAGGCATCTACCTCTGGCCGTACAGAGGCAGGTGCTTCACAAGACGGCGGAGCAGTTCGGCGCAGCACTAGATTTCAAGCATATTCAACAGCTTACAGAGCTTGTCTACAAAACTAAGCCGGGAAAGTGTGAGCAATTGCCGGGAGAATTACTGGTGACGTGCACGCTAAGAGAACTCCAATTCAGCCGGAAGCTCAAGAAAGAAAAGCAAGACTCTGCGGTTGACTACCAGTATTCCCTTTCAATTCCCGGTGAAATAGCGGTCCCTGAACTGGGACAGATCATCCGCGTAACGGTAATAAGTGCTGGGAAACAAGGGTCTTCAGCGTATAATGAGACATCGCTTCTAGCCCGTGCTCTGCTTGCGCCGCAGTTGACGATTAGGAACTGGCGCTCAGGTGATCGATTTTTTCCGGCGCACACTCACTCCCCAAAGAAAGTAAAAGAGTTGCTCCAGTCCGGTCGGCTGGCCCACAAGTTCACGTCTGCTGAGCGCAAGAATTGGCCGGTAGCGGAGAGCGAAGGCAAGATCGTTTGGATGCGAGGCTTTCCCGTACCCCAGGCTTATGCGGCCGTACAGGGAGAAGCGGTCTTGATTGAAGAACTGAATATGTCTTCTGGAGCGAAATAAAGAATGAGCGAAGTTTTGCCACAATACACGCGGGTGATCTTGCCGGCCGATAAAATCAAGAAACGTGTGCAGGAGCTTGCCCGCCAGATCTCTGAAGACTTCCGCGGAAAGACCCTGTATGTCGTCGGGGTCATGGAAAACGGCTTTATTTTCATGGCCGATTTGGTCCGTGAGCTGGACATGCCGGTCGTCTGCCAGTTTGTGAAGGCCGAATTCAAGGACACTACGTCCGCCACCGAGATTTTTTTCAGCCCGGAAGTTGATGTAACCGGGCAACATGTTCTGCTGGTCGAGGCGCTGGTGCAATCAGGCGTGACGAGTGAGTTCCTGCTGCGCAACCTGATGGGCCGCGGGGCCAGTAGCGTAAAGCTGGCCGTCCTGCTGGACAAGCAATCCGCCCGCCGTGTTTCTCTGCAACCTGATTACTTTGGTTTTCTTATGAATGAAAATTTTGTGGTTGGTTATGGCTTAGGTCAGCAGCATTTTGGCCGAAATCTCCCGTATATCGCCGGTCAGGTGGAGAAAGCCCAGGGCTAAGTGTTTTCCTGCACACACGCTGGCGGAAACGGGTATAAAATCTTGTCAGTGGAAAGTTTGGACCGTGGACAAGTTCCTGAGCATCCAATCTGGAGCGACATCCGAACCTTAAAAATAAGGACGGGAACATTTCCTGTTATGCAGCGTCTTAGTATAGATGGCTGGTTTGTAAGAGGACCAGCGGGCGCGGATCGGACCTGAGGGTTCTCTCGCCAGGAATTTAGGAGTCATTAAGTGAATTCGACATTCAAAACGGTAGTTTTGTGGGTCACCCTGCTCGCGGTGGGCGTTGTTCTGTGGAGAATGATCCAGGGCGGAAGTAATACCGCCAAGCAACATGAGCCTACCTATAACGAATTCAGGCAACAGTTCGATGATGGAAAAGTTGCGGAAGTTACCGTTGTCGGTAACGAATTGCAGGGAAAATACCGCGATGGAAGCGCCTTCCACCTGACCGTGCTGGCTACGAATCAGAACTTGCTCAAGGCGCTCGACGACCGCAAAGATGTTCGGGTCACGTTCAAAGAAAGCACAGGCTGGAACTGGCCCAGTGCCGTCATCACGTTTTCTCCCTTTCTTCTGCTCGGCGTCCTTTGGTTCGTAATGATCCGCCAGATGCAGACTGGAGGCAACAAGGCTCTGAGCTTCGGCAAGAGCCGTGCCCGCCTGCTCTCCATGCAGCAGAAGAAGATCACGTTCAAAGACGTGGCTGGGGTTGATGAAGCCAAAGAGGAGTTGCGGGAAATCATCGAGTTCCTGCGCGAAGCGCAAAAATTTCAGAAGCTCGGCGGACGCATTCCTAAAGGCGTCCTGCTGGTCGGACATCCCGGCACAGGCAAGACCCTGCTGGCGCGTGCCGTTGCCGGCGAAGCCAACGTTCCTTTCTTCAGCATCTCTGGTTCGGACTTTGTCGAGATGTTTGTTGGCGTCGGCGCCAGCCGTGTTCGTGACCTGTTTGAGCAAGGCAAGAAGAACGCTCCCTGCATCATCTTTATCGACGAAATTGACGCTGTCGGCCGTCACCGTGGCGCGGGCCTGGGCGGCGGACACGACGAGCGTGAGCAGACCCTGAACCAGTTGCTGGTCGAGATGGATGGCTTTGAATCGAATGAAGGCGTGATCCTGATCGCCGCAACCAACCGTCCTGATGTGCTTGATCCGGCGCTACTGCGGCCTGGCCGCTTTGATCGCCGCGTAGTGGTTCCGCTTCCTGATGTTCGTGGACGCGAAGAGATCCTCCGCGTGCACACGCGCAAGATTCCGCTGTCGGATGACGTTGATCTTTCCATCCTGGGACGCGGCACACCGGGCTTCTCCGGCGCCGAACTTTCCAACATGGTGAATGAAGCGGCATTGAACGCGGCGCGCAACAATCGCAAGTCGGTGCTGATGTATGACTTTGAGCTGGCCAAGGACAAGGTCATGATGGGCGCTGAGCGCAGAAGCATGGTGCTGACGGAAGAGGAAAAGAAAGTCACCGCATACCATGAGGCCGGACACGCCATTGTGGCCGCCCTGATGCCTCACGCCGATCCGCTGCATAAGGTCACGATCATCCCGCGCGGAATGGCGCTGGGCGTGACCATGCAACTGCCGGAGACCGACAAGCACAACTACACGCTGGATTATCTCTCCACGCAGATCGCCGTCATGATGGGCGGACGCATTGCGGAAGAGATCTTCCTGAGCCAGATGTCCACCGGCGCCGGCAATGATATTGAGCGCGCTACGGAACTCTCGCGCAAGATGGTATGCGAGTGGGGCATGAGCAGCCTGGGCCCGCTGACTTTTGGCAAAAAAGAAGAACAGATCTTCCTGGGCCGGGAACTGGCGCAACATCGCGATTTTAGCGAGGAGACCGCGCGGGAGATTGACTCAGAAGTACGCCGCTTGGTCAATACCGGTTATGAAAGCGCCAAGAAGATCATCCTGGAAAACCGTGACACCCTGATCCGCATTGCCCTTGCCCTGCTGGAGCGCGAAGTATTGGATGCCGCGGAACTCAAGCTAATTATGGAAGGCAAGCAACTGGCGCCGAAGGTAATCCCGCAAAAAGGCGACGACGGCGTCCAGCAAGTGCTGAAACCGGAACCGGGACGCACTCCGGGAATCCTGCCGGGAAAACCGTCGCCGGCATAACTTCCGATTCAGAATTCAAACCAACAGGGCGGCTTAGGCTGCCCTGATTTTTTGGGTTCACAAATTCTTAACTCAAAAGTGCGTCCCCAAAGCGATACAAGTGTCAGCCCCAGTGGAAGTTCTCATGAACAAATGACACGGTCTAGAAAACCTGAATCAGCGGCTTGCCCCGCGGCAACACTTCTCCTATCTCTACAGCCAGTACTCCCGCACCCTGGAGAGCCTCCACCAATCCTTCAGAATCTTTGCGCGCAACGGAGAGCAGCAATCCGCCCGCGGTCTGCGGATCAAACAGAATGGCTTTGATTTCTTCCGGAACCGTGGCTTCATAGCTGACCAGGCATTCGGCAAATTCACGGTTATTTTTCAGGCCGCCGGGAATATAGCCCGCACGCACGCAATCCAGCGCGCCTTCGAGCAGCGGCACCAGCTCCGAGTTGATTCGCAGTGAAACATCGCTTCCCGCAGCCATTTCGCGGGCATGGCCGATAAGGCCGAAGCCGGTGACGTCCGTGGCTGCGTGGACCTCGAACTTGCCCGACGCCGCGATCTCCGCCGCCGTGGCATTGAGTGTGGTCATGGACTTGACCGCCCCATCGATCCATTCCTGTTTCGCCAAGCCGCGCTTGATTGCAGTGGATATCACGCCGGTCCCCAGGCCCTTGGTAAACACCAGCGCGTCCAGAACCTTGGCATTGGCGTTGGCCAGCACTTTGTCCGGATGGATCATGCCAGTGACGGCATAGCCAAACTTGATCTCCGGATCGCGCACGCTGTGCCCGCCCACAACGGTGCAACGGGCTTCCATCATCTTGGAGAGGCCGCCAGCCAGAATCCGCTCCAGGATGTTGAGGTCGCCTTGGTCGGGGAAACAGACCATAGCCAGTGCGCTGAGGGGCCTTCCACCCATGGCGTAAACGTCGCTCAAGGCATTTGTAGCCGCGATCTGGCCGAAGGTAAAAGGGTCGTCCACGATGGGCGTGAAGAAATCCACGGTCTGTACCAGGGCTTGTGTGGCTGAAATTTTGTACACTCCGGCGTCGTCGGCTTTATCAAAGCCAACCAGGACGTTCGGGTCATGTTGCCGGGCTAATTTCCCAAGCACCGTGTCCAGCGCCGCCGGACTCAGCTTGCTTGCTCAACCCGCGGCTTTGACCTGCTCGGTAAGCCGGACTGTCTTTACTTCTGCCATGCAGACATTCTACCTGTCCGCGAGCAGTCAGCACTCAGCCGTCAGCCCAGGATACTTCACGACATCGCCGCATCCGAAAGAATGGATTCACCAATCATGGTGTCGTGCTATCGTAGCCTACTCTCGTATCAGCAAGGTCTTCTGCTTTGTCGACATCCGGGCAAGAGTTCCGGAAAAGAAGAGAAGGTAGGCAAGCCAATGGATATTGCAAAGTTAGTTCTGGAATACATCAAGGCTCTGGCTTGGCCGATAACGGCCCTCATTCTGGCTGCGATTTTTCATGCGCCACTCAAAGAAATCCTTGCGCGGCTGCGAAAAGCAGTATTGCCAGGGGGTGTTTCTATCGAACTCCAGGACGAAATTCAGAAGGCTAAAGAGCTTTCGAGGCAGGTCGAAGCAGCGCCTACACCTTCTGATCGGCCGAGAACCCCAATGATCCCATTGACCGAGGCTAATGCGAGGTTACTGTCTCTCGGCTTGCAGCCTGTTAGTAGTGGCCTCGATATGTCATATTATCGAGAAATCGCCCAAACCGACCCGACCCTAGCCCTTGCTGGCTTACGAATCGAAATTGAGATTCTAGTTAAAAATATAGCTGCTGGTTTTAAGGTGGAACACAAAAAAGTTGAACCCGTAAGTTCGTTGTTGCGGCGCTTACTTGATCACGGAGCAATCACCCACGAACAAGCGGAGTTGGCTCGTAAAATATTGAGCATTTGTAACAAAGCGATTCATGGACAGACCGTTTCCCAAGAAGAAGCGCAGGAAGTGATTGACGCAGCGGCTGTCATAGCTCGCGATTTTCTTGCGTGGTTGAGTTGGGGATTTGACGACAACTGGAGACCGAAAAGCCTTGGCGCGCCAAGCTAGAGACTGCCTGATTAGCCGCGTCGAACAAAAACCATCGTCTATTGCTTGATGGGACGCGAGGAACCAGCCAGTACTGCCTCCTTCGCGCCCCTATTTATGTGTAGTTATGGTGAGATCGGTTTCAGCTGGACACAGGCGCGGCCTACGCTATTTTTCGTTTTAGCGCGCTGGCGAAGAATTCCTGCGCGCGCTCTCCCATTTCCTTGGGACTCAGGTCTTCTTTGTGCGTGGCGACGCCCCAGCTATATCCAAAGGGATCGATAAGGCTTCCATAGCGGTCGCCCCAGAACTGGTCGGCCACGGCCATGGATTCCTTGCCCCCGGCCGCGATGGCCTGTTTGAAAAGTTCGTCGACGTTGGGGACGTAGACGTTCAGAATGCCGGTACAGCCGCCCAGCGTTTGCGGGGATTTGATGGTGCCCATATGTGAGTTTTCATCGGCAATGAAAACGACGGAGTCGCCGATTTTCAGCTCAGCATGCATGATCTTGCCGTCAGGACCCGGCATGCGCATGAGTTCCTGCGCGCCGAGCGCCTTCTTATAAAATTCAATTGCTTTGGCCGCGTCCCGTACCACGAGACCGGGCGTCACTGTGTGAAAGCCTTCAGGAATTGGTCTTGCATGAGTCGTCATGATCTGTCTCCTTTTCTTGATGGCTGGACATAAAATGTCACAGTTGACGTTGTGGCATACATAAAATTCTACTCGTCTAAAATGTTGCCGGAATGAATAATTGAAGATCTGCTGAAAAAAGATTGAGAAGAACGGCAGTCAGTAAAGTTTCATAACTAACGTGTTAGATGAGATGTAATATCACGCGGTTGTTCGACTTGTAACGTTTCTCTGTAACTCCAAGCGCATCTTAAATGTTTGTTTTCAACTATCTCCGCCGCGGCGGCGGCGTTATCACGCGCAAGCACGGCGGCTTGCACGTGCGAATCTTCCATAACAAAGGCACGACCGCGGGGATCACGGGGCTTCTGATATCGACCCTTTTCTTTGCTCTCATGGCTTGGGGTTTCTCGGATCCCTTCCGCCATGTCGGCTGGTCGAGAGAGCTGCTTTATCTCTTGCCGCTTCCCATTCTGCTTGTTCTCCCGTACTTGATCGTTTTGCGCATCGTGATTTGGAAGGCGTTTGGCCAGGAAGAAATTTTGGTGGAAAACGGAGTATTCCGCTGGACATGCACTTCCCTCTGGTTGAGCGATGAATTCAAGACCCCGACCAGCAACATCTCCGCAGTGAGCGCCGTAACACGGTGGTTCGGGGACAATCACGTGGATTTCACGACGCAGGACCGCACCTATCGGATGGGCGACAAGATTCTCCGCGACGAGGCTGTCCAACTCGCCCACGCATTGAAGCGAGCCATAGGATTGCACTAAACGACCCTCTGCTCGAAGCCAGGACTTTATCTGACGCGCCTTCAACCCCTACGCTGGTTTATACTTTGCTTGCTATGACACAAACTTTGTCGCCCGACCACGCCCTCTTTTTGCTTCGCACCGTCTTCTTGCCCGTGCTGGAGCGTGAGACCGCCACAACCAAGCGCGTCATCGAAGCCATCCCGCCCGGCAAAGGTGACTACCGCCCGGACGCTGTGTCCAAAACCGCGCTGGAACTGGCATGGCACATTGCCGCCTCAGAGAAGCGTTTCTGGAACGGCATTGCGGACGGCGAGTTCAACTTCTCGCCCATCAACCGTCCGGATGCGGTCAAAAACTCAGCCGATGTCGCGGGCTGGTACGGAGAAATGCTAGCGGCCGTCCTGCCGCGATTGCAGCAGCTATCCGCCGATCAACTCGCGAAGATCATCGATTTCCGCGGCATCTTCCAGGCGCCGGCAGTAACGTATTTTCAGACGGCGCTAATGCATTCCAGCCACCACCGCGGGCAACTCTCAACCTATTTGCGGCCCGCGGGTGGAAAAGTTCCGTCGATCTACGGCGAGAGTTACGATTCCGCGGAGGCCCGCAAGGCAGCCGGCGGCGGATCTTAAGACGTTCTAGCAGATGATTGGCGACTAGCAATATCATGATTGGCGACCAGCAACATCAATGACCAGCAGTGCCAGCGCGATCACCAGTCAACGCCGTATCACGGTGCTACTATTTACCTGGGCCGCAGGCAGCGTGGACGCGACCATGTACCTGACTGGACACGTATTTACCGCCAACATGACCGGCAACGCTGTGCTGCTGGGGATCGCTGCCGGACAGGGCAAGAGCACGGACGCCGTACACTCCGTAGTAGCGTTGCTGGCGTTTGTCGCTGGTATTGTCATCGGCGCGATGCTGGTAGGCGAAGGCGGCAAACCGAAGAGATGGACCCTGGTCCGGCGGGCCGTGCTGGTGGAAACCATTATCCTGGCCATCTTCCCTGCTGTTCGCCGAGTGCCACTGGAGAACAGCGTGGTTATTACGTTGATGGTTGCTGTGTCTGGACTGGCCATGGGACTACAGAGCGCTGCCGTAAGACGCTTGAACCTCCCCGGCATCGCGACCACATACATCACCGGAACCATAACCAGCTTGTTTTCCGGGTTGGTCCACCACCACTGGGGGTCAGGACCGCGAGACGTGGATCCAAGTGCGGTAAAGTCCACGTTGCGCTTGCAGGCGGCAGTCTTCCTTACATACACCATCGCCGCTGTAGCTAGTGGGGCGCTGTACCGGCACTGGCCGACTGCCGTGACCTTGTTGCCGTTGATCGCAATCGGATCGGTGACCATCTACATGTATTTCCAGCATTATCGAAGACACGCAGCAGATAGCGGCCAGGTAGTCAGCAAATAGTGCCAAGCCGTGTTGCTCCGATCACCCGATTTCCCGATCACCAGATCACCCGATTTGTCCCCGGTTGCGTATACTGTACGCGCATCGCAAAGCCCTACCGAGGAAAGCAATCATGCCCCTGACGAATCATCAGTTCCGACTTGCCGCCCGCCCCCAGGGACTGCCCAAGCGGAGCGATTGGAATTATGTGGAAGAGCCGGTCAAAGACCCGGGTCCCGGCCAGATATTAATCAAAGTCTTGTACATCTCGCTTGATCCGGCCATGCGCGGATGGATGAATGAAGGCAAATCTTATGTCCCGCCCGTTGGCATTGGCGAAGTCATGCGCGCTGGAGCGTTGGGCCGCGTGATCGCGTCGCAAAATCCCGGGTACGCCGTGGGTGATCATGTACTCGGCATGCTTGGCATGCAGGAGTATGCGCTGTCTGAGGGCAAGGGATTGAACAAGGTTGATCCCAAGCTGGCGCCGTTGCCGGTGTATCTGGGCACGCTCGGCATGCCGGGCATGACCGCCTACTTTGGTCTGCTTGACGTTGCCGCGCTGAAGTCCGGCGACACAGTGGTGGTTTCAGGCGCGGCAGGAGCGGTCGGAATGCCGGTGGGGCAGATCGCCAAGATCAAAGGCTGTCGCGTGGTAGGCATTGCCGGCGGCCCAGAGAAGTGCCAGTACGTAGTGAATGAGCTGGGCTTCGACGCCTGCATCGATTACAAAAACGAAGATGTAAAGGAAGCGCTAAAACAGCACTGCCCCAAAGGCGTCGACGTATATTTTGACAACGTTGGCGGCGACATTCTCGACACCGTGCTCACGCAGATCAATCGCGGGGCGCGCATCGCCATCTGCGGCGCCATCTCGCAATACAACAGCACTACGGGAACCAAGGGGCCATCGAATTATATGTCGCTGCTGGTGAATCGCGCGCGCATGGAAGGCTTTCTGGTGTTCGATTTTGCCGCGCGTTACGGTGAAGCAGCGCGGGAAATGGCCGGATGGATGGTCCAGGGCAAGCTCAAGTCGCGCGAAGACGTTGTTCCCGGACTCGAGACCTTTCCGGAAACGTTCCTCAAGCTCTTTAAGGGCGAGAACTTTGGCAAGCTGGTAATCAAAGTAGCGGATTCGTAACGTTACGCGCTGCCACCATCAAGCACCATGCGGATTTGTTTTGCGTAGTCCGCGCTGTCGCGGTCGCCGGTAACCAGTTCAATCTGCTTAGGGCTGGTAACGCCGATCCGCAACTGTACGGCGCGCGCGATCTGCTCCTGATCAAAGATCGCTCCCTGACTTACTTCAGGCGTAGTACCGAAATGGCGCAGCAAGGCCACGCCCACGGCGTCGATCGCCACACGGTCCGTTCCCGCTAGAATTACGTTGGCCTGCACCAGCTTGCCCTGGTCGGGCCCGCCATTCACAAAGGCCTCCACGCCATCCAGCACGATCAAATCAGGACGGTATGCCGCGTTGATCTCCGCAATCATGTGGCGCTGGTGCGGAGAAGAGTGCAGTTCACGCATAAAGTTATAAGAATTGCCGGGAACAAACTTTGCCGCCAGTCCCACGGAGTTTTTCAGGGACAAGGTGAAATGCCCGCCATAGCGATGCGTCTTGAGACAGCAAGTCTGTACGATCCCTCCGGCTTTGCGAACGACTTTCGGCAGCGCGAAGCCCTGTTGCCAGTGACCGTCAGTCTGTTTGACGACATCCCAGTCATCGGGACCAAGTTCGTCAAAGACCACAACCTTTGTATCCAGCTCTTTGCCCAGCTGGAACGCGTTCTTCTTGACCATCACCTCGCGGGTATTGCCCATGCCGCTGCGGTCGCCAACGGTAAGCGGCCCGGAGCCCATGGCTTTGAGCTTGCGCAGGATCGCCAGCAGCGTGTCTTGATGCGTGGAACCGGGAGTGATGTCGGCGCTGTTGAAGTTCGGCTTAACGAACAGATCTTTTCCGCGGAAGCGCTCCACGTTCAGCAGGTCGATGGCTCGGGTCACTCCTGCGGCACGGTCCGTGGTCTTCACGAAGGCGACACGCGCCGTCGTCGATGGGATCTGGTCAAGCTCAAACGCTCGGAGCAGAGAAGGCGCGAAGACCGCTGCTCCTAATGTGGTCGATGCATCTTTGAGGAACCGTCTGCGATCCATGTCTGTCTATCCTCCGGCCTCGTCTTATATTGGACACCCAAAAGAGCCCGCGATGCAAGGCGTAGTTGATGAGCGACTGGGCCTTGTGTAAGGTTATTCCGCTACTGGACCGCCTTTGCAGAATCGACCTGTAATCCAACGACCGAGCCCTCGTGCACCGCTCGCATTGGCTGCCGCAGCTTTTGCCGGCGGAATATGGCTTGCCGGCCACGTGCAACGTGAGCCTGCGCTGTGGGCATGGTCAACAGCTGTGCTGGTGCTGTGCGCGTTTGCAGCGGTCTTCAAGAACAACGGACGCCTGGCACAACTTTCGGCAATCCTGGCGTTGCTGTGTGTGGGTTCGTTTGCCCGCGTAGGGACGCCTCAACAAAGGCCCGTTGTCGTGCCGCCGGAGTTTTTGACCGGCGTCCGCGTCGAGATCGTCGCGCACATCACCAATGATGGCGCTGTGCTGGCCGGAGGCAAACCACGGGAGCGTTTCGATCTGCAAACGGAGGTCATCCAGCTCGACAACCTCAAGTTCACGCAGCCGGTCGGTATCCGGGCAACGGTTTTTTCCCAGGAAATAGAAACAGACGAAGACCAGGAACAGGCAGCGGCGCAACTTCCTCATCTTGCCTACGGTGATCGGGTACGGCTGACGGCCAAGCTTCGTATGCCACGAAATTTCCACAATCCAGGCGCCTTTGACTACGAAGGTTACCTGAGCGGTGTGGGAATATCGTCCCTGGCCTCGGTGAAGCCGGGAGACATTGAATTATTGCCGGGAACATCGGGCAGCCACCTGGGATTCTGGCGCAGCCGGGTCCGTCACAGCATTCTGGAACACATCACCAGCAGTAAGGTCAGCCTGTGGAGCCGCGAAGATGCGGCCCTGTTTGCCGCCATGATCATCGGCGACGACTCTCTTCTGTTGCGCAACGTGCGCGAAGAATTCCAGGAGACAGGCGTTTACCATCTGCTGGTAGTGTCTGGGATGAACGTGGCTCTGCTGGCGATTGCCGTATTCTGGCTGGTTCGCCGGTTGCGGCTGCCGGAATGGGCGGCCTCAGTCGTGACCATCGCGCTCTCGGTCTTCTACGCTTACATTGCGGGGATGGGCGTGCCGATTGTGAGGGCCGTGCTGATGTTGTCCGTTTTTCTCCTGGCGCGCCTGCTTTACCGCAATCGCGCCGCCCTCAATGCTACCGGCCTGGCCGCGTTGGTAGTGCTGGTGCTTTCGCCGGCGGCGCTGTTTGAAGCTGGGTTCCAATTAACGTTCCTGGCGTTGCTGGCCATCTCTGGAATCTGCCTCCCCGTCCTGCATCGGACGTCTGCCCGGTTCCGGCGGGGACTGCAAAACTTTGACTCTACAACGTATGACATAAGCCTGGAGCCACGGATCGCGCAGTTCCGTCTTGATCTGCGGTTGGTCGCGGGCAGAGTGGCACAGTTTATTGGCGCAGTTCCTGCACGATTCCTGGTGAAGAGCCTGGCCGGGAGTGTACTTGCGCTTTATGAGTTGGTGGTTGTCTCCGCGATCACGCAGGCAGTGCTGGTGCTGCCGATGCGGACGTATTTTCATCGCGCTACCATCATCGGCCTTCCCGCCAACCTACTGGTGCTGCCTCTCGCGGGCATCATGTTGAACTCGGGATTGGTGGCAATTGCTTTGAGCTACGTTTCGCCGTTCCTGGCGCGACTGGCTGGGATGATCGCCGCTGCTGCACTGCACTGGACGCTGCGCTGCATTCATTCACTGGGACACTTTCATATCTCGCAGTGGCGCGTGCCCGATCCAGGGGCCGTTATGGCCCTGCTGGCGGCTGCCGGGGTTCTGTTGGCGCTTGCCACGGTGCGTCGCCGTCCGCAAGTTGTATGGGCCGGAATTGCGCTGCTGTTTGCGTCTGCGCTTGCGGTTGCGTTCTATATTCCTGCGCCCAAGGTAGAGCCTGGGAAGCTTGAGATCACGGCGATCGATGTCGGCCAGGGAGATTCATTGCTGATCGTCTCGCCGCAGGGTCGCACGATGTTGATCGATGGCGGCGGAAGTATCGGCCCGGTGCACAGCGAGTTCGATTTCGGCGAAGACGTGGTCTCACCGTATCTGTGGTGGCGAGGGCTGGAGCATCTGGACGTCGTTGTACTCACGCATGCGCACGGCGACCACATTGGCGGATTGCCGCGCGTGCTGCAAAACTTCCATCCTGCCGAGCTTTGGGTGGGAATCAATCCTGAAACACCGGCCCTCGAACAGCTCTACCAGGCTGCCGCAGCCAACCATGTTGGCGTTCATCATCACTTTGCCGGCGAGGCCTTTGACTGGAGCGGAACGCGTGTTCGCGTGCTCTCTCCTCCGCAGTGGTGGCAGCCCAAGGCCCAGCCCAGGAATGACGATTCACTGGCACTGCAGATTTCATATGGAGACACCAGCGCCCTGTTGGCGGGGGATCTGGAAAAGAAGATGGAGCGCTTTGTGGCCACGGAGTCGCCCCATGCTGACCTGCTGAAAATTGCCCACCATGGCAGCGCTACTTCCACGACGCCGGAGTTACTGGCTGCGGTACAGCCGAGTTTTGCCGTGATCTCCGCGGGGTACCGCAACTCGTTTGGCCATCCGCGCCAGGTAGTGCTGCAACGGCTGCAAGAGGCCCATGTGAAAACCTACCGCACAGATATGCTGGGCATCGTCACGTTTCTGTTGGATGGAAAGAAGGTAGAACCGCGCGCAATGCTTCCCTGACACGGGGCTTTCTGATGATGGATGGAATTTACTTCCCTTCAGCCTCGTCTTCGTCATCGCCTTGGTCTCCATCTTCCGCGGCGGCGGCATTGGCCTTGTAATCTTCGATCATTTTGCGGGCTTCTTCTGCTTGTGCGGCGCTTACACGAACCACGGTCCCGCCCACGCCCGGAAAGACATCGGAAGGAGCCTGGGGATTTGCGACCACGGATTCGATGCCCGCTGAAGTGAGCAAGCCATGAACGACCATGGCCTCCGATTCCTGCTCCGAATCAAACACGTCTACCAATTCCGGATCGGCTTTAGGTCGTGTACTCATGATTTCCTCTTTTCCTGGGTGCAAACACAATGACGTGAACACAATGGCGCAAAGACAGTGATGCCAGGTCAATTATGTCAGAAATTCTTGAAACCCACTTGCTGTAAGCCTATCGGTTGCAAAACGCCAGATTCGGCAGTAACGGAGAAATTATCTGTTTATTTGTGTTCGATGCGCTGAAGGACAAACGTCAGCGTACCCCAGGACATGCGGGCGCGCATTTGTACCGGGACGCGGGCGGCATCGTCGGAGTACCAGATCCAGATCTTGCCTTTGTCCTTGAGCAGGCCGGAAGCGGTCTCCGGCTGCACGCGGATCGTGCTGAATGTCCCTGCCGGGGTTTTGATCTGCTCGCGAGCTTCCACGTGAACGTTTACCGTGAGCGCCTGGCCGCCGTCGCTGAGTGGAAAGCTGTAGGTTCTGCCTTGCACTAAAGGCAGAGACGCCACGTAATAAACGCCCGAGAGAAGATCGGTAACGCAGCCGGGAATGTCATGCTCCTCATGCTTGGCCTCATTCTTCTTCAGGTTCTTCTGGTCGAACGCCGACTTGCCGCGCTGATAGTCGAACGTGATATTGGTGTTCACGCGACGGAAACCCTCTTCCGTAGTCCGGGAAATGTTGCGCGAGCAAAAGGTCGCAGTGTCGAAAAAAGACTCCAGGCGATCGTGCACGTGGTAGAGCAGGGAGATCGTGCCGGCAGCGTCGGCAGCACCGATAACGCGTGTTTCCTGTCCGGCTTGCTCCACGCGCAAAGTAGCGATTCCCGCGCTGAAGATGCGCCACTCCCCGCCATAAACATAGGTTTGTCCAACGGGGAGCTGATATTCAGGCCGTGGCTTGGCTATCGACGGAGCCGTCATCACGGTCTGGTCAGGCGCGGGCAACTTCGGAGCAGCCGGGGGCGTTGGCGACGGACCAGGCGCAGCTTTCCTGTCTTGTGCAATGGGAGCGCCAGCGGCCGCGGACAAAAAGAACACGCCACCGAGCAACGGGCCAATAAATTTGATCGGACCATTACGAAATGGGATCAATGGTGTACCAACATCATCTTCAGGATCAATGCGCCGACCATCAAAAAAGCACCCAAAGCGGCATTGTACTCGCGGTGCCGCATGTAAAGCTCGGCAGAAAAACTTTGCGGACGGTTGTCCGCACCGGCCACGAGTCGATACTGCGTGAGCCGTGGCAGAAATCGCGGTACGTGTTCCGCATACTGCACGTAGCCTATGAACTCGGAACGCAGATAATTTTCTTCCGCCCTGATGACCGGCAAGTAGACCACGACAAACATTACGATCGCGCCAGCGCCAATCCACCAGTTGCGCGCCGCCACAATGAATCCGAGCGCAATCAGAATGGAGCCCAGGTAGAGCGGATTGCGCGTATAAGCATACGGGCCGGTGGTGGCAAGCTCGGCGTTTTTGCGGATGTGTCCAGAAGCCAGCGCGCGAACGCCGAGTCCGGCCAAAACAACGCCCATACCGGCGATGATAAAAATCCAGGTAGGACGGGCGATCCAGAGATAGATGGCGGCAAAGATAAAGCTCACTGGCACGCGCATGCGCGTGGCAATCCGCGACCAGCTAGGCATGGCTGGTCCCCAGAAGATGCCGCGCGGCCGAGACAACGTCTTCCACGCTGATCTTCAGCAATCCTTCTTCCGGCTTACGGTGATGGGAGAACGTGGTCTGGCTCTCCGGATGACGCAGCACGACGCACTTTGTTCCGAAGGGCCCCGTTCGCAGCGGATCGGTGGGGCCGTAGATGGCAACCACGGGAATGCCCAGCGCGGCAGCCAGATGCAGAGGGCCTGTGTCGCCACCAAGAAAAATGCGCGCCCGGCGCGTAAGCGCGATGAGTTGCCCAATGGTGCAACGCAGTTCGAATGCGTTGCCGCCGCTTGCCTCTACCGTTGCCCGTGCCAGGTCCTCTTCGCCTTCGGCCACGTTGACCAGAGTTTTTATGTTATGGACCGCCAGCGCCCGGGCCACTTCACCGAAGCGCTGTGCAGGCCATTGCTTGGCGCCCCATCCCGCACCTGGATTCACAATGGCAAAACTGGCGATGCCCAGGCGGTTGATCGTGTCATCCGCCCAGGTTTCGCCCAGCGGCCCATAAGGAAGCTGCGGTACCGGCAGCTTCAGCTCCTGACTGCCAAGGTATGGCTTGAGTGCCTGCGCAGCCAGCGCGTGGTTTTGTTCGATCACGTGGTCGCCGGCACGAGAAATTTTTTGCGCATAAAAAAATCGCGCCGCTGATTCACGCGGATCAGCGAACCCCGCGACCGTCGACACGCCCGCCACTTTAGCGGCAAAGCCGGATTTGATGGCTCCCTGAAAATCCAGGGCAATCTCGTAGTCCATTTTTCTAACTCTTTTCAGTGCGCCAAAAATTTCAGAGGTGGCTGCGGGACGGAAAAAACGCTGGCGCCATCGTTTGGTGTCCACCGTGTGGATCAGGTTCACCAGCGGTTTTTGCGCACTGACAATGTTCGGGTTGGCTTTTCTGCCCAGCGCGGTCAGCAGCTCTGACCATCGTTCCTCCACCAGCCAGCCAATCGTGGCGTCCGGTAAAGCGGTGCGGATTCCGGTGGCCGCCGGCAATGTATGGAGAATATCTCCCATTGACCCAAGCCGCACGATCAGGATTCTCGCCATTCTCCCTTTCCCAACTGCTCTGTGGTGGAATGGTTTTTCGGATCACCCACGATCTCAACCCGGCCGCCGCAGGCAAGCACCACGTCCCGCTCCGGCACAGTATCGGCGGTGTAGTCTGTGCCTTTGGCATGGATGTCCGGGCGCAACACGCGGATTATTTCCTTCACATCGGGAGCATCGAACACAGTCACGGCGTCCACATCCGCCAGCGCGGCCAGCAACTCCGCCCGCTCGTCTTCCGGAACGCGAGGGCGGTTTTCGCCTTTGAGCGCTCGCGTGCTGGCGTCAGAATTAACGGCAACAATAAGCTTGCCTCCCAGGTCCTTGGCTGCGCGCAGGTAGCGCACATGCCCTACGTGCAAAAGATCAAAACAGCCATTGGTCAATATGATCTTTTCTCCCGCAGCCCGCCACTGGCGGGCCTGCTCCGTTAACTGAGAAAGTTCAAAGATTTTTTGCGTGGTCGGCGCCAGCTAGCCCTCCATGACGGCGCGCAGCAGTTCGGAGCGGGTCACGGTTGCGGTGCCGCGCTTCATAACCACGATGCCGCCTGCATAATTGGCCAGCCGCGCAGCCGACTCCGGATCGGCTCCAGCGGCCAGCGCGGCTGTATAGGTTGCGATGACCGTATCGCCGGCGCCGGTAACGTCGGCTACCTCATCTGATCCGTAGATAGGAATAGCCACGGGCTTATTCGATCGCGAAAAGACCACCATGCCGTCCCGTCCGCGCGTCACCAGCAGCGATTGCAGCTTCATCTTCTGCATCACGGCCTTTCCCGTCGCGAACAGGCGGGCGTTGTCATTGCCGATCCTTGTGCGCAGCACTTCTTCCAGCTCGGCTTCGTTGGGCGTGGCCGCGGTCACTCCGGTATAGGCCAGCGTGCGGTAGCGGGAGTCAAGCGTTACAGGGACCCCGCTGAGCGTAGCGCGGGCGCGGATGTTGTCAAAAATCTCCGGTGTGGCGGCGCCGTACCCGTAGTCGGAAATCAGCAGAGCGTCGGAGGCGCGCAGGTAGCCGCGGGCCTTCAGTATCAGGTCTCGTACAGCGGCACGGTCAAGGGGCGCTTCCGGCTCGCGGTCTACGCGGATCACCTGCTGGCGCGGCGAATGCGTAGTGCCGGCCAGAAACCGGGTCTTGGTGACGGTGCTGCCGCCTTTGATCTTGCGAATCGCGCTGATGGAAATGTGCTTCTGGCGGAATGCATGCAGCAGCATGCGTCCGGCTTCGTCGTCACCGATCACACCCACGGGAAGGACGGTGACTCCGAGGTCCGCCAGATTGTAGATGGCGTTGCCGGCGCCGCCGGGCACCACCGTCCGCTCACGATGGCGCAGGATCAGCACCGGCGCTTCACGCGAGACGCGCGAAATTTCGCCGTAAATAAATTCATCCGCAATCAGGTCTCCCAAGACGGTAATGGTGAGTTTGGAAAAATCCTCAATGATCCTGACTAGTCGGTCCGCCGGTTTTAGGGTCTTATGCATGACTGAACTCAGATTTTCTCATGCCCGGGCCAAAGTCTGCAGCCCGAACTCCGTTCTAAGTTATTTATTAGGCCGTCGACGACGGTCCGGGCGTCCTGCAACTCCATGGTAAGAGCCACAGCGTTGAGCGGGTCAAGCTGGCTGGCAAGCGGCCCCAGGTTGATCCTGTCCTTCTCCGTGGTGATGAATATCTGCGCGCCAGTGGCGGCTTTGATGCTCAGTAGATGCTCACCGTCTTTTTGGGAATAGCGGTGATGATCAGGAAAAGCGATGGTCTTTATCACCTGGCATTCGCTCAAGTCGGCAAAGAACTGCTCCGGGCGGGCGATGCCGCAGAAGGCGATGGCTTTCTCTTTTTTGGCCTTGGCATCGATAGCCATGTGCCGGCTCACATGCCAAATCCGTTTGTTATCGAACGGCCACTCCAGCGAATCCGGTAAAACCAGGGCGTGGGCGCGGCGCAGCGAAGACAGTGGTTCTCGCAACCTGCCTACTGGAAGCAAAGCATCTTGCAGATCGCCGGGCTGGAGTAGAACGATATCAAAATCGCGGTGCAGACGACGATGCTGAAATCCGTCGTCCAGCAGGTGAAGTTTGCTGGAGAAGCTTTTCTCCGCCAGCAGCCCGGCCAGATAACGATCGGCGCTCACGATGACCGGTACGTTGAGCTTCTGCGCAATCAGCAAAGGCTCGTCGCCGAACGTTTCCGGCGGGCCGCTGGGATCGACCGCTGTAATCTCAGTCGAGCTGCGGCCGTAGCCGCGCGAAAGCACGTCAAAGCTTATCCCACGCTCGTGCAGCAAAGCTCCCAGCGCTATAACAAAGGGCGTCTTCCCGCTTCCGCCGACAGAGATATTTCCAATGCTTACCACCGGACGAGTCAGTTTGCGCACTCTGAAGACCTCACGGTCATAGAGCGTATTCCTGATTGCCACGCCCGCTCCGAAGATTGCTGACAAGGGGTTCATTGGGTCTCGCCAGCTTTCTCGTTTAGCAGAGGCATGAGGGCTCGAAGCGTTTTTTTTGTCGCTCCCGTGTGCTGGGCAAACAATTCCCGCGCGCGTTGTCCCAGGCGTTGGCGCTCTTCCGGATGCTGCAATAATCCCAGCCATCGGCGGGAAAGATTATCAGCCGTTACAACGCTGATCCCATCACCTTCTTCGAAGATACGCACGATCTCACGGAAATTAAACGTATGCGGCCCGACCATAATTGCCAAGCCATACTGAGCGGGTTCCAGGATATTATGCCCGCCGGTGGGAACCAGGCTTCCGCCGACAAAAGCGAGGTCGGCCAGCGCGTACACCGACGCGAGTTCGCCCACGGTGTCGAGGAGAAACACATTGCTCGTGATTGCGCTGCCATCATTCCACGAACTGCGGCGCACGAGCGAGAGATTCATTGACGTGACCAGGTTTGCCACTTTGTCAAAACGCTCCGGGTGCCGCGGAGCAAGCACCATGACCGCCGAGGGGAATGCAGGTAAGACACTCTGCAACGCTTCCAGCAGAGGCACTTCTTCTCCTTCCGCTGTGCTGCCGCATACGATCACTGGCGAGCCGGGGCGAACCGCCTGGCGCAATTCTTCTACGAGCCGGGTCGAGGAACTGGGGCGAATATCAAACTTCAAATTGCCGCTGACCTGCACGCGCTCGTCCGCGGCGCCGATTACGCGCAAGCGCCGGGCATCGTCTTCCGTCTGCGGCAGGAACAGATCGACCCGGGACAATATCGGAGCAAAGAACCAGCGGAACCGGCGATAGCGAGGTAACGACCGGTCAGAAATCCGCGCATTCACGATTGCTACCGCCGCCCCTCGTTTTTTCGCCAGATGAAGCAGGTTTGGCCAGAACTCGGTTTCTGCCAGGATCAGCAACTTTGGCTGGAGTAGCCGAAGGTAAGCGCGCAGAGCGAAACCGAAATCCAGTGGCATGTAAAAGACACGTGCGTCGCCAAAGCGTTCTCGCGCCAGCCGCTGTCCAGTGCTGGTGGTGGTTGACACAAAGACCGGGCGGTCGGGCCAGCCTTTCTGCAACTCGCCGATGAGATGGCTGACGGCCAGCACTTCACCCACCGAAACCGCATGGATCCAGATTGATCCAGGTTTCGCAGCTTGCTTCAGCCGGGCCGGCACACGGCCCAGGCGTTCGCCCAGCCCAGCCCGATACTTGCCCAGGCGCAGCATCTGCAGGACCCACCACGGGAGTGAGATCAGGACCGCAAGCGCCAGAAGCAGGCTGTAAAGGATATACATGAAGGACTAGACATTCTATGCGGGAGACAAGCCAGTTGTGCAAACCTGCTCCCTGGCTGGATAATCGGTAGAGTGAAACCCAGAAGGATTGCCCTATTTCTGGCGCTGGCGACAACGCTGCTTTTCTGCGGCGACAAGCACTTTAGTCCGCCTCCCGCGGCGCATGCTCGTACCTACCCCATGCATGATGCGCACGAGGACGAGAAAGTCACAGTCGCCGTGGACCCTTATGACACGCCCGACAAAGCAAGCATATTCATGACCAACTACAAGGAGCACGGGTTTCTTGTGGTGCGTCTGATTGTTTCGAATGACAGTGATAAGACGCTCATGCTGGACGATCTGAACGTTGAGTACATCACGGCAAAGAGGGAAAAGCTACAGCCCTCGGGCGACGCTGACCTCTATCGCAGGCTGGTCAAACCGGAAAAAGCCGATAACAGCCACCCCGGCGGGATGAAACTGCCATTCCCGGTGGGCAAGAAAAAAGAACCGCTCAGCAAGGAAGCACGCGACGAATACCAGGCGGCGCAATTTCTGACGGTTCCCGTGACGCCGCACGCTACCAACAGCGGTTTTGTTTTTTTTGACATGGCCGGCATGGACACTCCAAGACCGGGCGCTCATCTGTATGTTTCCGGCATGAAGGCCGGCAGCCAGGAGCTCTTTTATTTCGACGTCGCCATGGGAGCGCCCCCGGACCCGAAGCCGGCGAAATAGACACTTCCTTGGCCCTATAATTTCCTCATGGCTACAAGTATTCAGCTCCCGGCTGCGGTGCGCGAAAAATACGAACCGGTAATCGGCCTGGAAGTGCACGTCCATCTGCTGACGCAAACCAAGATTTTCTGCGGCTGTTCCACCAAATTTGGCGTGCCACCGAACACGAATGTATGTCCGGTGTGCCTGGGACTCCCCGGCGCGCTCCCCGTGCTGAACACCAAGGCGGTCGAATTCGCCGTGCTGGCGGCGCAGGCACTGAACTGCCAGGTCCGGGAGACTTCCATTTTCGCCCGCAAGAATTATTTTTATCCCGATCTGCCCAAGGGCTACCAGATTTCTCAATTCGACAAACCGCTGGCGGAGCATGGTTCTATCGAAATCTCGCTGGCGGGCGGTGGAGTGGGTTCTAGTGGAATAAAGAAAATCGGCATCACTCGCGTACACATGGAAGAAGACGCAGGCAAGAGCGTGCATGATGGGCTACCGGACTCGTCTCGGAATACTTCCATTGACCTGAACCGCAGCGGCGTGCCCTTGATTGAAATCGTCAGCGAGCCGGACATGCGGTCCGCCGACGAAGCCCACGAATATCTGACGCTTTTGAAAGAGATCATCCTGTACACCGGCGTGAGCGATTGCAATATGGAAGAAGGCTCGTTGCGCTGTGACGCCAACGTGAGCGTGCGCCCCAAAGGACAGGCGGCGTTTGGCACCAAGGCGGAAATCAAGAATGTGAACTCCTTCCGCTTCATCCGTGAAGCGATCGAATACGAAATCGACCGGCAGATTGATGTGCTTGAAAGCGGCGGAAAAGTCGAACAGGAAACGCGTCTTTATAACTCCGCTGAAGGCAAGACCTACTCCATGCGCTCCAAGGAGCAGGCGCATGACTACCGCTACTTCCCTGAGCCGGACCTGCTGCCGCTGGTTGTTGACGCACGCTGGCAGGCGGAGATCCGCAAAACCCTGCCGGAGCTGCCGGAAGCGCGGCGCAAGCGTATGGTCCATGATTACGGAATTACCGAATATGACGCCAAGGTGCTCACCGTCACCAAATCTCTTGCGGACCAGTTTGAAGAGGCAGCCAGGGCTTCGAAAAGCGCCAAGCGCGTGGCCAACCTGGTGCAGAGTGAGTTGATGGGCAGACTAAAGGCCAAAGGACTGGAGATTGAACAATCGCCTATCTCTATGAATGGCGTGGCACTGTCCGCCGATCTTGTAGAGTCGGGCACAATCTCCAGCAAGATCCTCAAAGACCTGTATGACAAGGCCTTTGCCAGTGGCGAAGATTTTTCCGCGGTCTATGAGCGGGAGAAGCCACAACAGATCACGGACGTTGCCGCTCTGGAAAAGATCATTGACGATGTAATCGCCGCCAGCCCAAAGCAAGCGGAGCAGTATCGTTCCGGCAAGACGACGATCATTGGGTTCTTTGTCGGCCAGGTAATGAAGGTTTCAAAAGGTCAGGCCAACCCGGAGCTGGTGAACGAGATATTGAAGAAGAAATTGGGATAAGCGTACCGTCAACATCTGAAATCCCGAGCGCCAGCGAGGGAAACCCTATCAGCACGTCGGAATAACGCGTAAGCCTGAAAAGAATGCGTGCGCGCCGCAACAGCTAAAGCAATTTGCCTTCTTGGGCGTCATCAAAACCTTTAAAGTCTGCCGATCATAGGGTCCCCTCGCTGCGCTCGGGTTTTAGAAAAAACAAACTGACTATTTCGTTCTATGCCCGTGCGAATTCTCGGGTCCAGTTGTCTTCTTGGTCAGGCTGTCATACAAAACTTCAACAAATACATCGGTTTTAATGAAGCTTTTACCAAATGCGTCCCACTTGGCCAGGACTTTTTCGGATTTGAGCTGGTCCAGGGTCTTGTGCTGATCGATACCGGCCTGCACTGCGGCGGAGGTTTCTTTCAGCATGGTAATGAATTTGCGCAAATCATCTTTTGTCCCCAACGGGCCATGTCCAGGGATGATCTTTACGTCGTCCGGCACCTCGGCCAAAACTTTTTCGTCACCGGCGATCATGCCTTGCACGCTGCCGCCGCTGTCCAGGTCAATGAAGGGAAACATGCCACCGTTAAAGAAGTCATCGCCCATGTGAACAACGTTGGCTTGCGGAAAAAAGATCACGCTGTCGCCGTCCGTGTGGCCGTTGGGAAAATGGATGGCGCGGATGTCCTCTCCATTAAGGTGCACCGTAACATCTTCTTCAAAGGTGATGACCGGCAGCGCGGCTTTGTCCGCGGGCTTAGTCTTGCTAAAGCGGGTCTGCCCGCCAGCAGCCAGACGCTTGCGTACGTTCTCCTGGGCGATGATCGGCGCTTTCGCGCCAAAGTGCGGATTGCCGCCCGTATGGTCGCCGTGCCAGTGCGTATTTAGAATGAACTTGATCGGCTTATCAGCAATGCCCTTCAGCGCCGCTTCAATCTTGTCGGCCAGGGGAAGAAACTCATCGTCCACAATGACGATCCCATCGTCGCCCACCGAAGCGCCGATATTTCCTCCCGAACCCTGCAGCATATACACACTGCCGGCGACTTTCTGGACTTTGATCTCGACTTTGCTGTAATCCTGGTCCTGGGCAAATGCCTGAACACCCAGAAAAACGAATGGAGAAACCAACGCAAGAACCGCTTTCCGCACAGTGCCTCACTTTCAAGTCTTCGATTGGTGTTTTTGAACGGACAATCTTAGTGGCTCTGTCGCGTTGAGTACAAATTAATTTTAAGTACATGGACTAACACGTTCCGAAATGGAAAAATCTTCCGCTTAATGGCTACAATGTTATTAGCAAGTATTTCCCTCGGAGGTATTCATGCCGTCAGTCCAACATGTGTCAGCCAGAAACGGCGACGTTGTGCTGCTCGTAGGCACCATGAAAGGCGCTTTTGTGCTGCGTTCCAATGGAGCGCGGAAAAAATGGGACGTAGGTGGACCTTATTCGGTTGGCTCGCCAGTTTATGCGATGGCACTGGACCAACGGCAAGGCCGGCGCCGCTTGTGGTGGGCGCAGCAGAGCTTCCGTTGGGGAACGACCCTGCTTTCGTCGGATGATTTTGGCAAAACGGCGACCGAGCCTCAGACTTATTCCGTCAAGTTTCCCGCGGAGTCGAGTCTGACGCTCAAAAATATCTGGCAGATATGCCTCCCTGCCAATGAACCAGAGACACTCTATTGTGGCGTGGAGCCTTCCGCGCTGTTTGTATCACGTGATGCCGGAAAAAACTGGTCTCCGGTGAAAGGGCTGCTCGAGCATCCGCACCGGGCCAAGTGGACGCCCGGAGGCGGAGGAATGTGCCTGCACACGGTTCTTCCACATCCAGCGAACAGCAAGAACATGATCGTGGCCATGTCCACCGGCGGCGCGTATCGCACGGACGACGGCGGCGAAACCTGGCAGGCGCGCAACCAGGGCATCCGCGCGGATTTTCTCCCGGAAAAGTATCCGGAGTTTGGCCAGTGCGTGCACAAGATCGTTCGCGATCCAGCGCAGCCGCAACGGCTCTATCTGCAAAATCACTGGGGACTCTACCGCAGCGACAATAACGGCGATTCCTGGCAGGACATCGCCAAAGGAGTGCCGTCGGATTTTGGTTTCTGCATGGTGGTCCATCCGCACGATACAGAGACGGTGTACATCGTGCCGATTGAATCCGACGAATATCGCTGCATGCCGGAAGCGAAGCTGCGCGTGTACAGTACCCGCAACGGCGGGAAAAGCTGGGAGCCGCTTACGCGCGGCCTGCCGCAGAAAAATGCCCTGGAGACCGTGCTGCGCGACTCTCTGGCCACCGACACATGCGATCCAGCGGGCATTTATTTCGGCACCAGAAGCGGAAAGGTTTATGGCTCAAACAACAGCGGAAAATCCTGGCAACTGATTCATGAAGGCCTGCCTTCGGTTGTTTGCGTGAGAGCGGCTCTGGTAGGTGACGGGGCCGGGAATTCACCACGGAAACGCGGACGCGCGGAGAAGAGCAAGACAGGTACAACTCAGAAAAAGTCAGCGCACGGAAAGAAGCCTCCTGCGAAACGGGCGCCAGCCAGGCAGCTTTCCGGAAAGAAATAGCCCATGGCCGTGACTTTCCGCATCCCGAACTATCTTGCTGCGTTTGCAGGCAACAGCAGCGCCGTAAAACTGGATGGATCGCCAGCCACGGTGCGCGATGCGCTGGAAACGCTTTGGCAACTCCATCCTGGGCTGCGCGACCGCATCGTCGATGAACAAGGCGCGGTGCGCCAGCATGTGAACATATTCGTAGGTGAAGAGTCGATTCGCTTCGGCGACGGACTAGCCACGCCGGTGCCCGCAGGTGCGGAGATCCTGATTGTGCCGGCGGTGAGTGGGGGCTAGTTTCCCGGCCGTATCGACTGGCTTGAACCTTCGAATATCTTTGTGGCGACATTGCGGCCGACGGTGTAGATCACAAAGCTTTTGTGGTCGAAACTGTATTCGCGGAAAAGCAGTTCAGCGGGCCCCGCGCCATCTACGTCGACTGCGTCGACCAGCTCCATGCGCGGGACCACGTCCAGGCGCGACGAATCCGTCAGGTTGACCATCAGCTTTTGCGGTATTCCGTCAAAGTCCAGGCGCGCGATCACGGTGACATAACGCACAATCGACTTACCCTGCGTTTCCTTGGCGCCCGCTGGACTGCTGACTGAAGCCTCCGCGCTGATCACCAGAGCTGCATCATTGGTCAAATCCAGATCAAACGAGCGAAAGACCACGTTGCTCAGCGAACTGTCGGTAAGACGTGGGCTCTCGCGCTGAAGTTGGGCCAGGGCCAGCTTGCGCATCTTGACGCCAACCTCCTGCTCTTCACCAGGCTTCCAGGAGAAATTAAAGGACCGTGTATCGATGGGCTGCTCGTCGGAGACGGCAACATAGGTCTGGGTCACTCCGGCGCCAGCAGGGGACTTCGCGGACGGGGCGTTCCCTTTAGTTGGTTGCGCGGGCGTAGGCGTCGGCACCGCGTCGGGCTGAGGTCCCTGGGGTTTTTGTCCCGGCGCGCGGTGTTGCAGTAGCGGACGACTCGGATCTTCCTGCGCTTCGGGCGGTGTTGGGCTTGGACTAGCCTGGGCGGGCGTAGGCGTTGCAACCGGACTGGGTGGCGTCGCACTGGTACTGCTGTCGCCATGATGCAGAACTGGCCGATCACTGTTGCTGTCCGCAGGCGTTGACGTGGGTGTGGCAGTTGGGCTGGATGATGTCGCACCGGAATTGCTGCTGTCGCCATGATGCAGAATTGGCCGGTCATCACCGCTGGTCACAGGCTTCGGCGTAGCGTCGGTCTTTGCCGTGGCGCTGACTGGATTGAATCGGCCCATGGCCACCCAGCCGCCGCTGTTCGCGCCATTCAAAATGGTTACGTATCCTACCGGGGTGCCGGTTTTTTGCGCCTCATAGACCAGTCCATTCTCCAGCGCCATGGGCCGTGGCGAAGCTTTGTAGACGCTGGCGTCCTGAAAATGTTTTTCGTCCAGGACGGTGACCGGGACCAGACGAGTGGTGACAACACCGTGCGGGTCCGTGGTGACTTCGACAACCGCCGTTGCGCGCAGCTTGTGCGAATTGCGGTGCTGCGCCGATAAAGTGGTGAATACAGCCAGGCAGACCACCAGAAGCGCTCCGCTGGCCAGAAAACTCTTTCTACGATATAAATTCATTGACGTCATAAACACCAAAAAAACTATGGAAGTTAATGATAAAGCCCTCGAGTTTTCCCTGCCTGATGAAGAGGGCAAGACCATTTCCTTAAAAGACTATCGCGACAAGACCGTGGTCTTGTTCTTTTATCCCAAAGCCAACACGTCCGGTTGAACCGTAGAAGCGTGCGGGTTCCGCGACGCATTCCAGAAAATCAAGAAGGCTGGAGCCATTGTATTCGGCGTCTCCGCCGATAAAGTCTCCGCCCAGAAGAAATTCAAAGAAAAATATGACCTGCCTTACTCTCTGCTCTCCGATGTCGACAAGACCGTCATCAAGAAATTTGATGTGCTCAAGGAAAAGAGCATGTACGGCAGAAAATATATGGGCATCGAGCGCACCACGTTTGTGATCAATACGCAGGGCAGGATCGCAGGCATTATCAGAGGTCTTAAGCCAGACGAACATGCCAATGCCGTGCTTGCTTCGCTCGGAATCAAGTAAATTAAGGGGATACTCTGTATCCCCTTAATATTTTAGATGCCCAGGATTTCAGCCTGTCGGATGTTTATTTCGATCCGGTGACAGTGAAAGAAAGCACGCTCTCGGCGGGGATCGTGACCTCTTGTTTGCCGGTAGCAGCAGCAAGGCCAGTTCCTGCCGCCGCGCCCGCTCCGGCGCCAATCGCCGCGCCTTTGCCGCCCCCAGCCAGGGCTCCGATCAAAGCTCCGGCGCCGGCGCCGCCACCGATCTTGGTCGCGTTGCTCGTGGTGTGGCTCTTGCCTTTACGGCTTACGCGCGAACTATAGACCCGCACACCGTTGATGGAGACCAGGCGCAGAGAAATCTCTCCCGGTTTGTGCAGGCGTCCGCTGCGGTTGACGTAGGTGGCTTTGCCTTTGACCGGGTCGCCAGCGTGGGCCACGGTTTTGCCGCCGGCGGTGATATCACTGGTCAGGGTCCCGCTCCAGGTTTGTTCTTTGTTGGCGGTGGCCGAACTTAATGCCGTATTGAGACGGACTGTTGCGTGGCTTCCAGCCGGAATGGTTGCAGCGTTCACTCCCAGGACTGAACAAAACAGCAGCAGTGTGATCACTACAAATTTGCGAAATATCATAACCTTCCTCCAGAGGATCGCCAGAGCGATTCATTGCCGGAAGTTCCCATTTGAAGTCCTGGGCCCCGCTTGCGATCCATGCAAGATTTTAACGCTGTGGTGTTCTGCTATACACTTTCCGCTGGAACGGAGGAACTAATGCGTCGCTGGCCTTTCGTGCTGCTGCTTTCGATTTTCTTCGCCAACGGACGGGCGATTTCTCAGCAGGCCCCTGCTGCCCGGGCCTTACATGATCTTTTCACCGCAGCCTGGGACTATGACATGCAGCAGCGGCCCGATATGGCGTCAGAGCAGGGAGACCGGCGCTGGAATGACCGCTGGCCGGACAAGAGTCTGGAAGCCTACGCGCGACGCGATCAGCATAATCAAGATGTTCTGGCCAGCCTGGCAAAGATCGACCGCAAGGCCCTCTCCGCCGGCGATCAACTCAATTACGAACTATTTCAAAAGCGCTTTCAAGACCGTTTGGAACAATACAAATTCCATTGGCACTTCATGGACTTTAACCAACGTGAAGGGCCCCAAACCATCGACGATCTGGCGTCCTCTCTGCGTTTTGAAACGCTCAAGGACTATCAGGACTGGCTGGCCCGGCTCGACACTTTTCCCACATACATGGACCAGGTCATCGTCTTGTTGCGACAGGGAATTCACGAGCGCATGGTGCATCCTAAAATAATCATGCAGCGCATTCCCGCGCAGATTGAAAAGCAGATCGTTTCCGACGCCACCCAAAGCAATTTCTATAAGCCTTTTCGGAAGTTCCCCAGGGACTTTTCAGCGGCTGACCAGCAGAGACTCCAACAGCAGGCCCGCGTGGCTGTCGAGCAGAAAATTATTCCCGCGTTCACCAGGTTCAGGCAGTTTTTTGTCTCCGAGTACCTGCCCGCGTGTTACCACGAGATAGGCGCGTCGCAACTGCCGCACGGAGAAGAACTTTATGCTTACTTCGTGCGCCACTACACCACGATCACGGTCACACCGGAAGAAGTCCACCAGACCGGCCTGAAAGAGGTGGCTCGCATCCGCGCTGAGATGGACCAGATCATGCAGCAAACCGGCTTCCAAGGTTCGCGCGATGACTTCTTCAAATTCCTTCGCACCGATCCCCAGTTCTTTTACAAGACGCCGGAAGAGTTGTTCGATGCCTACAAAGTAGTGGCCAAGACCATTGATCCCAATCTGGTCAGGATGTTTCACGTCTTGCCGCGCGAGCCTTATGGAGTGGAGGCAATTCCGTCCGCAGTGGCGCCGGATACCACCACCGCTTATTACCGTCCGGGTGCGGGCGACGGATCGCGCGCCGGTACCTTCTTCGTCAATCTTTATAAACCGGATACCCGGCCCAAGTGGGAAATGATGGCGCTTTCTCTGCATGAATCCGTGCCGGGACATCATCTTCAGATCGCGCGCGCCCATGAACTGGGAGAAATGCCGATGTTCCGCCGCTTTGGCGAGTACACAGTCTTCGTGGAAGGCTGGGGTCTCTACGCCGAATCGCTGGGCGACGACATGGGCCTGTACGCCGATCCTTACTCCAAGTTTGGCCAGCTTTCCTATGAAATGTGGCGCGCCGTCCGGCTGGTGGTTGATACCGGCATGCACGTCAAGCATTGGACGCGCGACCAAGCCATCCGCTATTTCATGGACAACTGTCCCAAACAGGAACTGGACATCACCAATGAGATTGACCGCTACATCGCGTGGCCGGGACAGGCACTGGCCTATAAGACCGGTGAGTTGAAGATCAAAGAGCTGCGTGCCCGCGCCCGCAAAGAGCTGGGAGAAAAATTCGACCTGAAGGCCTTCCATGATATGGTCCTCGGCTCCGGCGCGGTGCCGCTGGACATTCTGGAGCGGAATGTCGACCACTGGATCGCGGAGAAGAAAGCGCACACAGGTAGCAGTGCCAGCCAATGAGGATTGTGTCCGGTCGGAGATAGAGTTGAACGTGTGGCACAGCCGCCCCCGGCTGTGTCTTGCTTCACCAAAGAACGCACAGGAGAAAAACGCAAATGCCTGGTGTGAAGAGTGATTACGGCACGAAGCTGGCAAAGGAGTGGAAAGTTAACGCTGCTCACAGCTTATACGACAAGAATGGCAAGTTTTATATGCCTCTCGATCGTTTCCCTGGAGCATTATTCGACCCGAATGGGTATGTTCTTTTCAACTCTGAGGACGAGTACAAGAACTGTCCTGATGTAAAGATCGGGGCTGGGAAGAACACCCGGGTACACGTGCGAAGAAGCATTTCAAATCTGTCTGGATACAAAAACGTTCGCTAAATTCAAGCCCAGCCGAGGGCGGCTGGGCCAACGATAATCGCCATTCACAGCTCTGCAAATCAACGCTGGACGACGAGCGACGCCAAGCTGCTCCGTCGTGCATTTTTCAACCGTGATCCGCGCGAAGCCGGGCGCGATCTTTTGGGTAAGCTCATCGTCCGCCGTCAGGGCCGCAAAGTTCGCGCCGGACGCATTGTTGAAGTGGAAGCTTATCTAGGCGCCGGCGATCTTGCTGCCCACGCCGCTGCCGGACGCACCGCCCGCAACAGCGTCGTGTTCGGTCCACCCGGCCACGCCTACATCTATTTTATTTACGGCGTTCACTACTGCCTGAACATCTCCTGCCTGCCGGACGGCGAAGCCGGGTGTGTGCTGATTCGCGCTCTGGAGCCCGTCGCCGGATTGCCGGCGATGGCCAAGGCGCGTGGGTTGCTGGACCATGGGTTGCTAGGCCGCGGGTTGCAAAAGTTCGATCTCAGCAGCGCGGGCAATCTGCGTAAGCTAACCAGCGGCCCGGGACGTCTCTGTGAAGCGCTGTCAATTACGCGCCCAGCCGATAACGGAAAGGACATGGTTTCGCCCCGGTCCGATCTTCAGGTCGTGGACGACGGCTTTCGGGTAGAAGATGAGATCGCGGTCACACGGCGGATCGGCATTACCAAATCGGCGGAGATGCCGCTACGGTACGTGATCGCCGGGAACGCTTTTGTATCAGGGACGTACAGGGCGCTGTCATTTTCTGGTCCCCCGGAGTAAAATTCCCCATCGTATTTATGTCCCGCTTCTTCCACGGCTTTACTTGACGGCGAGTCCGCTGAAACCTCCGGTCGGACGTTCCCTAGCTGTCAACGATCATTCTTAAAAGCCGAAAGGAAGAATTCTATGCTGCGCAAGATCTCTCTTGTGTTGTTGTTTCTGTTGTTCAGCGTTCTCGCATTTGCTCAGGCCAGGTCGCGCCACTTTGAACTCGATTATTCCTTCACCGTCCGGGTCACCGATCCCGGCAAGCCGCTCGACGTATGGTTTCCCATCGCACAATCTGACCAGTTCCAGCGGGTAAAGATTGTTTCCAAGAGCGGCGATCTGCCGGTCAAGGAAACTTCCGAGCCCGAATACGGCAACAAAATGTTCTACGCCCACACCGATAGAGCTGATCAGGCTGAATATCACTTCAGCGTGAAGTATGACGTGTTGCGCTTGGAGCATTTGGCCGCGGTCTCCACTGATAAGCCGGTTCCGGCGAAAGATCTGAAGAGGTTCCTTCAGGCGGACAAGCTGGTGCCCATCACAGGGAAGCCGGCGGAGATTGCCGCCGAACAGGTAAAGCCCGGAATGCCGGACCTGGAAAGGGCACGGGCTCTTTACGACTACACCTTCGCCACCATGCGCTATGACAAAACCGGTAGCGGATGGGGTCGTGGCGATACCCTGTGGGCCTGTGATGCCCGGCATGGTAACTGTACGGACTTCCACTCGGTGTTTATATCTATGGTTCGCTCGCAGAAGATCCCCGCCAGGTTTGAGATGGGGCTGCCCCTGCCGGACAGTCAAAGTTCCGGCCCAATCGCCGGCTACCACTGCTGGGCGCAGTTTTACACCCGTGAGCGTGGATGGTTTCCCGTGGACATTTCAGAGGCCTGGAAGCACCAGGAGAAGAAGGATTATTTCTTCGGTGCGCACGATGTGAACCGCGTGCAATTCACCGTGGGACGTGACCTGGAACTCAGCCCCAAACAGCATGGAGACAGGCTGAACTACCTGATTTTTCCCTATGTGGAGCTGGATGGACAACCGTATCCCAACATTGCTAATGCCTTCTCGTTTAATGACGTTGGGGCTGCCGGGGAGACGAATCACGCCTCGCGCTAGGGGGTGGAACCAACTTCCTAACGTCTTCTTAATGCGATTTTCGGCTCGGATTTTCTGGTAATTTGGTTGCGCACCATGGTATTCTGAGCCGTTTCTTGTCCCTGGGGGGAGGACAATCGCCTTCCCTGCTGCCGGATTTCTGCAATTTTCTTCCGAAACTGGAACCTCTTGAAAAAGACGAGACAAATATGTGTTTCCGACTGATAATAGTGTGAAATTTAAAGTTACAACTATTGCATAAAGAGGCAACCAAAAGCTGGATAAGAAAAACAGGACCCGGAATTATCACCTTGATGGGCCGAGAAACGACGAATAAGCAGAGGAGAAAAAGCTCAAATGAGATTTCTAGAGAAAATGTGTTTCGTGGTGCTGGCCTCAGGGCTGGCATTGGGCCAGGCGAGCACGCCGAGCAATGGCGCCGCTGGGTCCACGTCAGTGGCTGACGAGTTAAAGGCTTTACGCGAAGCCATTACTGAGCAACAAAAACAGATTGCCCAGCAGCAGCAACAGATCCAGACGCTGCAAAACAACCTGGATGCCAAGACCGCGGGCACACCTCACGTTACTGAGGCTTCGCTCACGACTTCTACGTCCCCGTCCGCTGCTGCGCCCACGGTTCAGAGCGATGTGGAAAAAGCCAAGGAATCGCCGCTTTCTTTCCGTATCGGCGCGGCGGAATTTACTCCCGGCGGCTTCGTCGACTTTGAAAACGTCTTCCGCAGCACCAACCTGGGTAGTGGAATTTCCACCAGCTACGGCGCTCTGCCCTATAACAACACCGTCCAGGGCCATCTCACCGAGTTCCGCACCACCGGACAGTATTCGCGCCTTAGCCTGAAGACACATGCCAAGTTCGGTGTGAATGACGTGACCGGCTACGTCGAGATGGACTTTAACGGCAACGATGGCGCCAACGTATTTGTCACCACCAACCCCCATACGGACCGCTTGCGTCTCTACTGGCTGGACCTGAAACGCGGCAAGTGGGAGTTCCTGGGCGGACAGTCCTGGGGCTGGATGACTCCTAACCGTGTTGGCATCGGTCCCATGCCGTCCGACCTGGCCCTGACCATCGGCGAAGACGCCAATGTTCACGTGGGCGTGACCCATTCCCGCGCTGGTCAGTTCCGTGCCGTCTGGCATCCGAACGACAAGTTCGCATGGGGCATCGGCATTGAGAACCCGGATCAATTTGTGAACGCCGGTGAAGTCATCTACCCCTTTCAATTCAATGCCGCCTTGGGCGCACAGCTGGATACAGGGAACAACAACCCTCCGCAAACGCCGAATGCCGCTCCGGACGTTGTCTCGAAAATGGGCTATGACACTACGTTCGGCGGAGGCAGGCACTTCCACGTAGAGGCCGGCGCCATGATGCGCACATTCAGGATCACGAATGTACCTATCGGCGGCACCACGTTCGCGCACCATACGAGCATTGGCGGCGCAGGTGAGTTCGCCATGAACGTTGACATCTTCCCGAAACTCAAGTTCCTGACCAATGGCTTCTATAGCAACGGCGGCGCGCGCTACGCGATCGGACTCGGACCGGACGTAGTTGTCGCCCCAATTGCACAGGGCGCTGGTAAGTTCGATATCGATATAACGAAAGTCCACACCAGCGCGGGCACCATCGGATTTGAGGCCCAGGCCACTCCCAGGACCCTGCTCGGCTTTTACTATGGCGGCGAGTACTTCCAGCGCAACGCCTTCCCGGACGTTACTTCGCCGCTGGTGATCAAACCCATCATCGGCTTTGGTGGCATTAATTCACCCAACAGCGCCAATCGGGCCATTCAGCAAGGGTCGGCGGAGTGGACACAGACCATGTGGAAGAACCCGCAGTATGGGGCCGTCCTGCTGGTCACGCAGTATTCTTACCTGACCCGCGCTCCCTGGTTCGTTGCCGCAGGCGCTCCCAAGAACGCACATCTTAGCCAGGCGTACCTGAGCATCCGGTACGTTCTGCCGTAGCCAACAAGAACAACCTAACTAAAAAGAGCGCCGATTTCCCGGCGCTCTTTTTTTATGTTCTCTGTCCTGCACGGAAACATAGTGTTTTATTTTTTCATTTGACACGCGAAGTCTACCTGAGTAGCCTTTCTGTTTTACCAACCAAGAAGCTTTATTTCTTGTAAACAATAGCTGCTCTTCTTGTGTATCTATTCCATGAGAAGCAGACATTTTCCTGTGAACTAAGACATCTGACTGGACCGCAAGAGGAGTGAGCCTATCATGAAACTATATGTAAGCTGCGTCAGCTTGTTCGTCCTGATCTTCGCGTTTACCGCCAACAAAGCACAAGGGCAGGATCCGGCCATACAGTGCGATGTAACCTGCGCACCGGCTACCACGGCGAGTTCCTATGCGGGCATCGTTGCTGCCCGCTCAACCATTCCCAATGCGCGCGGCTTCTCCAACCCTACGGTCGCTAAGTCATCCGCGGTTGCGAATGCAAATGGAGAATCCACTGTTGTCGGCAGCCAAAGCTATAACTATGTGGTCCCAATCCTGGGGCTCGCTGGCCGTGCTGGTTTGGACTTGCAGCTAAACCTATACTACAACAGCCGCATTTGGGACATCGACATCGTGAACGGGACAGCCACTTTAAATGTAGACCGCGATTACCCCAGCTATGGATTCCGCCTGGACTTTGGATATCTTGAATATGATCAGGCAAGCGCCAATTATGTCCTCACCGAGGGCGACGGCTCGAAGCACGCAATGATTACCGGTGGCAGTGGCGGTGCCGGTGGCGGTGGCTCTGGGATATATGATTCCACCGACGGGACCTACATCAGGTACACAGTGTCGCAAACGACTCTGGCCTATCGCAATGGCCGCAAAGTGAAGTATGAGCTGGTCCCAAGCCAATCGGGAACCGGAATTCAGACGTTGTTTCGCCCCATCTCGGTTGTGGACACCAACGGCAACTTTATTTCAATTTCGTATCTCAGTGGGCACGACCAGTTCATTTCTACCATCACAGATACCCTCGGCCGGGTGATTCATTTCAATTATGACGGATCTAACCGGCTAAGCAGCATCACCCAAACTGTTCTAACATCCGCCATTGATCCCACCGGGGTGCACACTTATGCAACCTTTGCCTGGGGTACGACGCCCCTGAACTACAACTTTTCGTTGCTCGTGGCCCATTCGCAGGCAACCGGCACGCTGGTCAATGTGATCACCAGTTGTACCTATGCGAATGGAACGGGATACAAATTTGACTATGGCGATTGGGGCATTATCAATAAGATCGAGAATCTGGCCTCGAATGGGAATACCCGGAGTTACATCAGTCACAACTACCCGTTAGCCAGCGCGGGAGCGCTGGCAGATGCTCCCAGATTCACCCAGGAAACCATCTCTCCCGATGGTACGAGCGCCAATGCTTCCACCTGGACGTATTCCACGACGTTCGCAAGCCCCGGAGTCGTATCCAGTATGTCCGTTACCGATCCAAATCTCAACGTCAAAACAACGAACCTCGATCCCAGCACGGGCTTGCTGTCTTCAGTGCAAGCCAAGGACAGCTCCGGCCCTCTTGTGACCACAAGTTATACCTGGACGGCGTCGGACGTTGGGACGGTGCCAAGCGTCATTACCACGACGCTCAATGACACGGGGCAGCAATCATCCATGCAATACACCTATGACTCATACGGCAATGCCACGGATGTGTACGAATACGACTTCGGCAGCGTGCTGAAGCGTCATACCGTCACCACATATCTTTCTACCAATATTCCCTGGTGGCATATCATCAACCTGCCCACCCAGGTTCTGGTGAAAGATGGCGCGGGCAGCACCGTGTCCCGCACAGACCTTGCCTATGACAACTACTCGACCACGCCGCTGACAACCGTTACAGGTGTTACTCATCACGACGATGGCTTTGATAGCTCAGTCACCATCCGTGGCAACCTGACCTCCGTTACCCGCTACTCCAATGCTGCTGCTGGCACAGGAGCGATCACCAGAGGGTTTAGCTATGACACTCTCGGCAACATGCTCTCGGCCCAGCTTGACTGCTGCAATCAGAAGACCTTCAATTTCAGCAGCCTTACGACATACTCGCAGCCGGACTCCATCGTAAGAGGCCCCTCGGCAGGACCGCAGTTCACCACCAGCTACACCTACAGCCAGGACTTTTCCCTGTTGCTTTCAGGCAGCGACGAAAATGGGCAGGTCACCCAATATCAATATGCTGATTCCATGTTGCGTCCGACCAGCGTTATCCTGCCTCCGCAAAGCGGCACTCAGGTCCACGTGAATACGGAGTATGGCGATACGGTCTCTCCCACCGTCAGGAGCTTCAGCACGGCGAACAGCGCCGAAACACTGACAACGCTTGACGGTCTCGGCCACGTAATGCAGGTGGACAATCGGAACGGTAGCACCGTCGTCAGCAGCGTGAAGTACGTTTATGACCCGATCTGGCAGCGCATCAAGACCTCGAACCCCTTTGTTCCAGCCGATACGCCTCTGTATACCACGTCCATCTATGATGCTTTGGGTCGCGTTACGCGAGTCACGCCGCCGAGCGGGGGATACACGCAATACCAGTATTCCGGCAACGCTGTAACTGTTACCGACGCAACAGGCAAACAGCGCAAGAGCCTCAAAGATGCCTTGGGCCGCCTGGTGGAAGTCGACGAGCCGGGAGAGACTTTTGCCGGGGCCAAATCAGGCGGAACGTTGACCATCGGTGGCACACTGCGAAGCCAAACAAGCTCAAGCACAGCCGCAAGTGGCGCCGTGACCATCTCCGGCGCCGACGAATCGATGCAAATCGATCCTTGTTTTGATCCCAACACATTTCCCTCACCGTCGTGTCCGCAAACGTTATGGGATTCTGGCAGCGTCACGATTACCGTGAATGGATTTACGAAGTCAGCTTCCTACGCTTCTACCAGCAACGGCGTCACGATTGCGTCCGCTTTGGTCAATGCGTTTAATGCGGACAGCTCGTCGCCGGTTTCCGCAACTGGCGGTGGGGGAGGTGGTGGTGGCAGCAGTGTTGTAACACTAACAGCCAAGTCCCCGGGTGCCGGTGGCAATAGTTACGCTCTTTCCGCAAGCTCCTCGACAAATGACCCAAATGACTTCGGTGGTCCGTCATTTACAGCAACCCCCTCCGGCACTACTCTCAGCGGAGGTGTTACCGGCTCCACAAGTTTTGACTCAGGCACGGTGACCGTTACGATTGGATCGTTTACTGCCAGCGCGCCTTACAGCCAGAGCGGTAATAGCACGGCGGCGCAGGTGGCCACAGCGCTGGTTGGCACAGGCTCAACGGGGCTGAATCGGCCGGGATCGCCGGTCACCGCCACGGCAAGCGGCGCAGCCATCACTTTGACTTACAATACGGTCGGGGTAGCGGGAAATCTCGCTGCAACCGCAAGTTCCAGCACCAACGATGCAACGCACTTTCCCGGCGGATCGTTCAGCGGCAGCGTCACCCTGAGTAACGGAGCGGACGCATACTCCACCGGGCTGAGTCACCCCTACGCCTCCACCTACACCTACGATGTCATGAACAACCTTACCGCCGTGTCTCAGGCAGCCGGGTTGGTCAACGGGCAGGCTGTTTCCGGCCAGCCGCGCAGCTACGTTTATGACAGCCTGGGCCGGTCCACCAGCTCAACCACGCCGGAATCCGGCACCGTGACCATGTACTACACGACCTCAGGCGGAGCCACCTGCTCCGGCGATGCATCCTTGCCGTGCCGCATCCAGGACGCGCGCGGCGTGATCAAGACGTTTACTTATGAAGGGATTAACCGGCCCACGGGCGTCACGTACAGTGACACCACTCCCTCGGTCACCTACCAGTATGACACCGGAGGCTCGGCGGCCTTTGCCCTAGATCGTCTGACCAAGATCATCGAAGGTCCGACGAATTCCCAGACCTTCACCTATGACAACTTCGGCCGGATCACGCAGGTGAGCCACCTGATTGACAGCACCACCTACACGGTGCAATACGCTTACAATCTGGCCAGCCAGCTTACCTCGACCACGTATCCGTCTCCCAGCAACCGGGTGGTCACGCAGAATTACGATGCGATGGGGCGGACCTCTTCGATCGCCAGCGGCGCTACCACCTACCTGAGCGGCCTGAGCTACAACGCTGCTGGCGAAACCCTTGGGATGACCTTGGGCAATGGCGTCCTGGGCACGTTCAGCTACAACGACCACCTGCAACCCACAGCTCTGCGCTACGTGAGTGGCTCTACCGACGTTTTGAACCTTGGCTATGACTACGGCGCCAGCAACAACGGGCAGATCCAGGCGGTGCATTATTACACCGCACCCAGCGTGGAGGACCTGACCAAATCGGAGAATTTCACCTATGATGCCTGGGGCCGTCTGAGCGCGGCGCACACCACCACGGTAAATTCCACCGCGGGCACCTGGAGCCTGCAATGGGGCTATGACCGGCTGGGCAACCGCCTGTCGCAGACGCTGGTCGGCGGCAATATTACGGTCGGCCAGCCAAGCTTCACCATCGATCCCGTCACTAACCGCATCACCAACAGCGGTTACACCTACGATGCCGCCGGCAACATGACTCACGACGCCAGCAACGCTTACACCTATGATGGCGCCAATCGTCTCACCCGCATCAATGCCGGGCCGCCGTCGTATACGTATTTCGGCCCGCTGCGGATCAAGAAAGTCGCCGGGACCGCGACCACGGTTTATATTTACTCAGGGAACAACCCGATCGTGGAATACGTGAACGGCAGCCTGAGCACGGAGTATGTCTACTCCGGATCAGAACTCCTGGCCACCATTGCCGGGAGCAGCATCACCTACCATCATCCCGACCATCTCTCCAACCGGGCGGAGACGAATTCGTCAGGGGCAGTGGGTCGCTCCTTTGGACACCTTCCCTTCGGAGAAACCTGGTATGAGACCGGAACGGCGGACAAATGGAAGTTCACCAGCTACGAAAATGACGCCCTGACCGGAGAAACCGGGCTCAATTATGCCCAGAACAGATATTATGCTTCAGGGCTTGCCAGGTTTATGAGTCCGGATTTGCTGGGCGGACACTTAGAAGCACCCCAATCCCTGAACCGCTATGGGTATGTGTTGAATGACCCTCTGAATCTGATTGATCCGCAGGGGATGGATTGTGTGGTCGATGGGGAAGTAGACGCCACTGTTGCCACCCCGCAAGACTGCGAAGATGCAGGAGGTTCATGGGATGACACTGCGGCTGGAACCGGTTCAGACCAAGTCTATGCCGAACCATACGAAATTGTGATTAATCTCTCAAATTCGCCGTTCCCAACTTTGCAGTCGCCAAGTTTGCAGTTATCTGGTTTGCAGTCAGGTCTAGGCAATGTAACAAAGGGTCTGCTGGCTTTGACCACTGCCGTATTCCAAAATAAGCTTATTGATACCGAATGTTACGGGGAACCCCTGAGTCCGATACCGATAAAGGGACCCGGTAGAAAGTCAATTCAATGCGAGATGGCGTTCAACTGCTCAGCCGAGCCGGACCATATATTCATCGGCGGAGCCGACTATAGAGCAATTCTTGACGGTTGTGGAGCGGACTTCATTCCCAATACTTGCCCTTACATGAAAGTTAAAGGAAAGATTGCCGTGATACCGATGTTTTTTGGACTCTTTGAGGCTCACGTTTATGCTGGTGGCATTATCACGAAGTGCGCAAAGGTTCGGATTCCGTTTCCACGCTGATCCGAGGTGATCAGAATTAGTGTGCCGGGGCACTAGGGAAAGATCGATCAAAGTTGGCGGTAGGTTATCCTACTGAGTACGAATGATCGGGTTTGCCATGATTCAGAATTGACGTTTATGGTGAAAGGAGAGACCATTAGGTTTGGAACCGCCAAATGAACAGTAACCCCTTCATTATCATTAAGAGCCTCACTGTTGGTGTGGCATGCGTGTTTGCAGCCCTCATTGTTCTCCAAGTGTTTCTTTCGTTGCTGGTTCACCGGTACAAAGTCTTTGCTGTTTCTTTCCGGCCCAACGGATTCATCTGGCTGGGTGTTTATCTGCTATTAGCCTTCAGTATAGGTTTTATTTGGCGATACAAAGCATAGGCGAGCATTTTTCTATTCCTTACAACACCATGGATATCAAACAACTGTTCATGCCGATAAGATTATGCCGCTTTCAGGTGCAGAGTCCTCCTGAATTGGACAGTGGCCAAGAAACTGCTGGATCTGGCCAATAGAATCGAGAACGGTCGTTGCTGTCTCCCAGTCGAGCCATGTGGCTATATCAGTCTTGCGGGCTACTGGTCTGCGTATTGCGTCCCTTGGCAATCCTTCTAGCCTGCTGTAGCAGCGTCGCCATGGCGCAGCGAGCCCCGGCCAAGCACGCTCAGGTCGAGCTGCTTTCGCATCGAACCGCGAACCCGCCCAGCGCGGAACTGCTGCTGGGCGTCCACTTCATGCTGGAACCTGGCTGGCATATCTACTGGACCAACCCCGGCGATTCCGGCCAGCCTCCGGTTTTCAAATGGCAGCTTCCCTCCGGGTTCAGCGCCGGAGAAATCTTGTGGCCGCGACCGGAGCGTATGCAGAGTTCGCCGCAAATGGCGGATTTTGGCTATCACGACGACGTCTTGCTGATGGTCCCCGTCCACGCTTCCACGTCGACACTAGGCAACGCGCCGCTGGAAATCGGACTTGAAGCCAAATGGCTGATCTGTCGCGAGGTCTGCATTGCGGACCATACGAACCTGCATCTTTCGTTGCCGCCGGCGTCGGGCGTGAAGGAGAACCCGGCTTCGGCGCCGCTTTTTGCCCGCGCTGAGAAGCTGATTCCCCGGCCCTTGCCCCGTGTCTGGAAAGCGAGCTTTAGTGCGCGGAAAGATAGCTTTGTTCTTTTCATCTTTGCCCCGGCGGGAAAAGTCATCAACAAAGCCGAGTTCTTTCCTCTGGAGCCGGGACAGGTTGACAACGCCGCGCCACAGAGCTTGCAGCCCATGGCCCGGGGGGTGAAGATCACGTTGAAAAAGTCCGACTACCTGACCAAGCCCATTACGGTTTTGCGCGGCGTGCTGGCGCTGCCGGGCGGCGAAGCATATAGGATTGAAGCCCCGGCCAGCCAGCCGATACAATAGTTGTGCCAGAAATCGGGTGATCGCGCGTGATCGGGTGATCGCCGTGATCTGAAAACCGGCAAGCTTGTCCGTGTGGGTGAGAGTAAACGCCGGTGCTACATGATTTTGTCAACCGGCGAGCCTAAAAAGGAGGACCGTTTATGAAAAAGCTGCGTCGTTCAATGTTGCAGATGGTCGTGTTGGTGGCCTGTATGGCGTCCGCATTGGCGGTAAAGATCGGGGAACCAGCTCCCGGCTTTAGCTCCGTGGACAGCAATGGCAAACCGCAGAAGCTGTCTGATTACAAGGGCAAGTATGTTGTCCTGGAGTGGCACAACCAGGGATGTCCTTATACCAAGAAGCACTATGAGAGCGGCAACATGCAGCGCTTGCAGAAAGAGTGGACCGCCAAGGGCGTGGTCTGGCTTACGGTGATTTCTTCTTCTCCCGGCACGCAGGGTTTTGTCACACCCACGCAGGAGAATGAGTATCTCAAGAGCATGAATGCCGCGCCGACTGCCGTGCTGATGGACCCAGGCGGATCACTGGGCCACCTGTACGATGCCAAAACCACGCCGCACATGTTCATCATCGATCCCAATGGAACGCTGGTCTACAACGGCGCGATCGATGACCATCCGACCGCCGACCAGGCTGACATAGCCACGTCAAAGAATTATGTGGCGAATGCACTGAAGGAAGCCCTGGCAGGTAAGCCGGTCGCCGATCCCGCGACGCGTCCGTACGGCTGCTCCGTGAAATACGGAAAGCTCTGAGCGCACGGCATGGGCTTAGACTGATTGCATGCGCTTGCCGAAGGAGTTGCTGCCGGTTATCCAGCACGAAATTGAGAAGATAGACCGGCGCAGACTCCTTCAGGCGACAGCGCAGATTACCGAACGCTATCAGAATGCGGACTTCTCCGCGCCGGCCCTTAGGACTGATGCGCATCGCGCTGCTTACCTGGCCGTTCGTCTGCCGGCAACGTATGCCGCGAATGCGCATGTCTTTGCGGAAATCCAGCGGCTGATTCCGGACGCTGAGATCAGCAGCATGCTAGATCTTGGCGCCGGCCCCGGCACCGCGCTCTTTGCCGCTGCGGAAATATTTCCTGCGCTTCAGCAGGCCACGCTCCTTGACGCGGATGAGTCATGGTTGTCTCTGGGAAAACTTTTGGCGGGACAAAGTCCATCGGCGGCTGCCCGCCAGGTGCTGTGGCTCAGGCATGATCTGTGCTCCGGTCTTTCCTGTAAAACGCACGATCTGGTCGTGCTTTCGTATGCTCTGGGAGAGCTTCCACAAGCAGCCGTTGAAGCCATGGTCCACCAAGCGTGGAGTTGTGCCGGAAAGTTTCTGGCGATAATTGAGCCGGGGACCAAACGCGGTTTTGCCGCGGTGAATGCCGTGCGGTCGGCAATGATCGCTGCCGGCGCAGAGATTCTGGCGCCTTGTCCGCACAAGGATGCCTGCCCCATGCATGCCGTCGGCGACTGGTGCCATTTTTCCGCGCGGCTTGAACGTACCTCACAGCACCGGCAATTAAAAGGCGGCGTTCTGGGATATGAAGATGAAAAGTTTTCCTACGTTGTAGCCGGGCGCCAGCACTTTCCTTCCTTCGACGCGCGCATCGTGCGCCATCCCCAGAAGCACGGCGGGCATATTCAACTCACGTTGTGCACGTCCCAGGGCAGCATCAAGTTACAGACGATCACAAAATCCAACAAGAAAGATTACAAACTCGCGCGCCAATCGGAATGGGGGGACACCTGGAAAGAGTAAGTCCAGCCTCGCTTTTGCCGACCCCTGCCTTAGATTATTCTAATTTTTTCCAAATCATTGAACCATGCGGAGTTGGCCGTCCTGCGACCTGCCTGCGCGACCCAAATTAGCCGCTGCTCATGTCTGTTTTTTAGAAAAACTTGTCTTGCTGAACGGTAAAAAGCCCGTAAACTGATGCAACTATTTCCCCCTGCATTTGCTCCTAAGTTTTGAGCGACCGTGCCCGGAATTGCATCAGCATCGAACGGCCATCACGGCCTTGAATTCCTTGTGGTGTGCAGCGACTCCCTGATGTTCAGCACTATCACGGAGGCCGTACGAGCCATCAAGGGACGCTTGAACTGCGCGCCGAACATCGCGTCCGCGCGAGATTATGTTGCCCGGCGCAAGATCGACGGCATTGTCCTTGACATGACACTGCCTGGTGCTCTGGAGTTGATCGATTTTGTCCGCCGCGGCAATTCCAACAAATTTTCTGTAATCTTTGCCTGCATGGGACCAGCCAGCGAACCTCAGTTCGCACTCCGCGCGGGCGCCAACTTTGTCTTTACCAGATCGGCGGAGCCCAGCCAGGTCGAGCGTCTATTCAGCAGCGCCTCGTCCCTGATGATCGCGGAAAAAAGACGCTTCTTCCGTTATCCCTTAATGGTCCCGGTGCAGTTCACAATGGACGGCGGAAGTCGGGAAGGCACCATGGCGAACCTGAGCGAAGGCGGAATGGCGGTCTGGTGTTTGCAGGACGCTCCGCTTGGAGCGCCGATGCAGTTCTCTTTTGAGCTTCCTTTCGGTGGTCTGATTCAAGGCAAGGGCGAAGTTGCCTGGGCCAACGCGGACGGTACGTTAGGCATCAAGTTCCATATTCTGCAGGACCAGGCCTACACTCATCTTTCCGCATGGCTGGGGAGGCGTGGCCTACAGGTACCCTCCAGCGAGCATATCTATCCTCCGATGTTGACGGGCACGTAGACAAAAAACAGCCTGACCGCCGCTCTATCGTTCTTGATCGATCATCTGAGATGATAACCGGGTGATTGCTTTCGCAAGTGCTCTCCCGTTTCTCCGCTGGGTAGTCGATTTTGTCCAATGGGTCAAGGGACTCGGTCCGTCCGGCGGCTTCATCTTCGGGCTGGTGTATGTAGTTGCGACGGTATTATTTTTCCCCGCGCTCCCGCTGACCCTGGGCGCGGGTTTGGTCTACGGCGTCGCCGTGGGAACGCTCATTGTTTCGCCTGCCAGCGTGACGGGAGCGACCCTTGCTTTCCTGATCGCGCGTTACGTCGCTCGAGACTGGGTCACGCGCAGGTTGAAGAAATACAAGTACGCGTCCGCCATTGATCGTGCCATCGAGAAAAAAGGTTTCAAAGTTGTCCTGCTGCTGCGGTTGCAACCGCTGCTTCCATTTAACATGCTGAACTACGCGCTGGGGCTTACTAACATCAGCCTCCGTGATTACGTAGTTGCCTCGTGGATCGGCATGTTGCCGGCAACCATCCTGTATGTCTATCTGGGTTCCATCATGCATGATGTTTCCGATTTGCTGAGCGGACGTCCCAATGCGGGCATTGCCGGACGGATCTTGCTATGGAGCGGACTCGGGGCTACAGTCCTGCTGGTCTGGTGGCTGGGCCGATTGGCGCAAAAGGCCCTGAAAGAAGAATTAGAGCCAACATCCTGAATCCAGTGGCAGAATAAGAAGCCGCGTGAGGAAGAACGACGATGACTCGCTTCCTCTCGTAGATCGAGCGGAATCGCCGTATGCAGGAAACGATTATATGCATCTTCGCCAAGCCTCCCCAGCCTGACCGGGTGAAGACGCGGCTCATTCCCGCGTTTGGTGCGGAGCGCGCCGCGGAGCTGGCCGAGGCTTTTCTCCACGATACGGTTGCTCTGGTGCGTACGCTGCCGTGGGCTGAGTGCATTATCGCCGCTACGGAGCGTTTTGAGCGGAGCTACTTTTGTCCGGAAGAAGTCTGGCTTCAGTCGGAAGGCGACCTGGGAGAGCGGCTGGAGAAAATTTTACGGCTGGCGTTGAAACGGCGTTCGACCGTACTGGCCATCGGGGCTGACAGTCCCGGGCTTCCCGCAGCGTTGCTGGAAGACGCGCGTAAGGCGTTGCACAGTGCTGATGCCGTATTGGGCCCGGCCGCCGATGGTGGTTTTTATCTCATTGGTTTGAACGATTGTCCAGTGGGCGTGTTGGGCGGGATCCAGTGGAGCCAATCCTCAACGCTGGCTGATACAGCCGCACGGTTGGAGCAATATGGGATGAAGACCGCGCGCATCGATGAATGGTTTGATGTTGACACTCCGGAGAACCTGGAGCGCTTACGTCGACAGCTGGAGAAAAACCCTTCCGCCGCGTTCAGGACCTCGGCGCTTTTGCAGCGCATCTTTCCGCCTGGTCCGAACGCCCTAAAGCAGACATGAAAATTTCTGTGATCATTCCTGTGCTCAACGAGCGTCAAACACTCCCTGCTGCGGTCGCGGCCTTACGCGCGTGTGAAGACCTCGGAGAAATTATTGTCGCGGACGGCGGCAGCACGGATGGCACGCTTGAATGGTTAGGCTTAGAATCCGATGTTGTTGTGTTAAACGCCGCACGCGGTAAAGGCCCCCAGATCAACGCCGGAGCGGCCCTTGCCCAACACGATCTCCTGCTTTTCCTTCACGCCGATTGCATCTTGAGCCAGTCTGCCTTCGCCGCGATGCAGTCTGCTGCGTCCGACCCACGCATTGCCGGCGGAGCATTTTGTGTTCGTTTTGCTGAAGCCCGGCCACGTTCGCTTCACGTAGTGGCCGCGGGCATCAACCTGCGCGCCAGGATCAGACGCTCGGCCACCGGAGACCAGGGAATCTTTGTTCGCAAGAATGTATTCACTTCGATTGGCGGCGCGCCCGACTGGCCTCTGTTTGAAGATGTTGAACTGGTGCGCCGCATCAAGCTCGCGGGAAAGTTTGCAATAGTAAAAACCCCTATCACGATCTCCCCGCGGCGCTATCTTGTTTACGGCGTCTGGCGAACGGTGTTTCTGGTTTACTCGCTGCGCCTGGGCTACTGGCTGGGCATATCACCACAGCGGCTGAAGCTGTGGTTCAAAGATGTGCGTCCGTCGCGTGCTGAGGAAAGTCTTTAGAGTGTGTTTCAAAAATGGGATTGTTAGTTCCCGCCGCGTTCACGCGCCGGACCCTTTTTCGAACACCTTCCCATTCAAGGCGATCATGTGCTGACAGTCTTCAAACAGAACGTTGTAGTGGGCGATTACGGTAAGCCCAAGCCGCTCGAACATCGCGGCAAAAGCCGGTTTGTCCCACGCCCAGAGATGAAATTCGTAATGCTGATCGGGAGTCTCGTCGAGAGGCACACTGGCCAGCAACCACTTGACCCGCGCGTCTCTCAGCTTTTGCAGGAAGGCCTCCGGGTCCACCAGGTGTTCCAGGGCCTCGGTCATGATGGCGATGCTGGGAAACCTCAGATCTTTTTTTGTGAGATCCAGTTTTGTGAAATCCAGCAAGCTGGCGTCAACGCCGTACTTTTCCCGGGCGTACTCTACCGCTTTGGGTGACAGATCATAGCCCCAGGAGGTAATTTCCGGGCGCCGCTTCTTAAGCTCGTGCAGCATTCCGCCGTTACCGCAGCCGAAATCAGCTACTGTAGTTGCTTCGATGTCCACGTCCAATAAGTAGAGGACATCATAGAGCGTCCGCAGCAGGCGTTCCCGATGCCGGGGCTCATGAATGTGGTCCGCGACTTCACGGTCGCGGTAAAAGGCCTCATCGTGAAATTGTGGCTGGTTGAAGAACTTGTGTACGGACACGGTAATGCCTCACCGAACATTACGTCTTGGCTTGACCAGGCTCACTTTAATTCAGATTCGTCGAACCATGACAAACTCAAAAAGAAGCTTAGCAAGCCAGGGTTAGCGGGTCTAGTGTTTTGTACGTTTAGTCAGCCGGATCGAGGCAGAGATCGAAACTACGCGAAGCTAAGAGAGTTCTTACAATTCCAGGCCTAGCAAACAAAATCGTTGGTCCAGAGTTTATTGAAGAATAGCCCGATTGATTTCATTCGCCATACTTGCCGCCAGCGAATCCACATCATCCGCCTTGCCTTCGATGGTGAGATGAGACATCTCGCGGCCATCACGGGCCAGCACGATGGTCACCACTACGCGGTTTCCGTCCACTGTATAGTCCCCGCTGGGACTTACGGCTCCCGGAAAATCGTCCTGGTCCACGTAAACGGGAGCGGGCTGTCCGGGGCTACCGCGGTCCGCGGCATAGCTCTGGTTTCGCAAGCGTTTCTGCAGCGCTTCGCTCAGGCGTAAATTGTCGCGGTGCAATTGCGTGTTAATGAACAGCGGCCGCAACAGCAGAGGACTGGGGGTTGCCAGCGGAATTGCCGCGCGGTCTTCCGCAGAGAGCTGGCCGATATCAAAGCTCGCGCCACCCGGCATTGCAACCCGAGGCTGCTGTATCCCTCCAATATTCTTCGCCAGTTGCGGCACGTCGTCGGCAACTTCCTGGAACAGATTGGATAAATCAACAAATTGGCTTTCGCGCAGAGCCGCTCCCTTCATTCCTTTTAATACCGCATAGGTGAGCAGGCCTTGCCCGAACTGGCTTGCTTCGTAGCTGGCGGCATCCGCTGCTGAGCCCATCAGCACATAGAAACCGGTGCGGTCTTTCAAGCGCTCGATGGCGCGAATCTGGTCTCCAGGCACGCCGCGTTTTTCCACCAACCGCGCCTCGATTGCCCCGGCAGCGCAGGTATCGAGAATCATGACTTTGTGCAGCGCCGGGATTTTATTGATCCACTCGACGAGTTCTCCGTCGCTCACCGCGGAGACAAGCCGCACCGCCGGATCGGAGAGGTCTAGGGTCCGCGCGTCCGCCGTAGGATAGGCGTAGAGACCTTGAATGGCTACGCCGTGACCGGCCAGATAAACCGCAAAGACATCGCCGGGCCGGGCCTTGGCCGCAGCGTCAAACGCCTGTTGGAGACTTGCCTTGGTTGCGCCGACTCCACCGACGGAGGCTGGGCTGGTAAGCAGGGTAATGTGTACGTGTTCGGCGCCGAAGAGGCGGCTGGCGCCGAGTTTGAGCGCATGCGCCATGGCCTCAGCGTCTTTCGCCGCAAAGCGAAGCCGAATTTCCGGCGACGCATACTCAGACACGCCGGCGACAATGGCATAAAACTCGGGCGGATTTTTGTCCTTGGCCCCGCCGGGGTCCCAGGTCACGGTGAACCCACGACTGGAAAGATATCCTTCCGTGTTCCAGGTAACCACGCGAATCTCATTTGGTTCGCCGGGCTTTAAATGAGCGCCCGCCAGGTCCACAGCCAAAGAAGCGTCGACAGAAAGAGCCGGCTTTGGCCCACGGGCGTCCGCCAGGAACTCCATGCCATTCACAAACACCTGCACACGTCCGATCCCGCCTCCCATATCCGCAAGTTTCAGTTTGAGCTGTGTGCTTCCCGGAGGCGGAGCTTCAGCGCGCACATCGGGATAGAGTTTCACATCGTCAAAGGCGGCCACATCGCGCAGAGGCTCTTTGTTCAAGCCGAGAATTTTGCCAAGCAACCCCGGCTCGTAGTAGCGCTCTTTGAGCTGGGCCAGCGCGATCGTGTTCAAACCAACAGCCCAATGCATCAGCTGCATTCCACGGGGGGAAGCATCAAACCGGCCAGCGGGATCCACCACCGCCCAATCGCCTTTGTCGAGGAGGAAAAGCGTTGCCAGTTCGCGCCCACTGCTCACCTCCCACAGCGTGATACGACCTTGATCATCTGACGCGGCCAGGGTGTGCCCGTCTGGGCTGAAGGCAAGGGCAGTGGTGTCGTCGGTTCCGGGAAACGCCCGCAGCTCGCGGCCAGACGCTGTATCCCAGAGACTGATCTTGGTATCGGGTTGCCTGCTGACCTCATCGATGCCATCTACCACCGAAGCTGCTTGTTGGCCATCAGGACTCAATACTGTTACGAACCGCTGAAGCTCCCGCAAGGAAACAATCAACTTTTTGGTCGACACGTTCCAGAGGCTGTCGCACGATGCCAGAGTACGGCCATCAGCACTGAACTTGATAGCTTGCGGAGGACAACTTAAACCCCAGCCCGGCTCCAACCCCGCTGGGTAAATATTTATCCCTCGTATAATCTGGTGGGCGGTAATATTCCAGAGATATCCTTGTGAGGACATCATCTTAGTGTCGGGACTGAAGACCACCGAATCATCACCACTGGGGTTCTTCAGCGATTCCAGCTCTTTTCCGGTGGCAACGTCCCAGAACTTGATCGTATGGTCCGTTCCACTCGATGCCAGGGTACGACCGCCGGGGCCGAACGCCACGGAGCGAACAAAGCCGGTATGTCCCTGCAAGGACCTCAGCTCTTTTCCAGTAGCAACGTCCCAGAGCGTGGCCGAGTGATCATTTGCCGCGGCCAGCACACGGCCCTCGGGGTCAAAGGCCGTGGAACAGAGTCTGTTCTGTCTGTCTGTTTTTATTTCAATAAGATGTTCGCGCCCTTCGAGCACGTCCCAGAGTTTGATTATGCCTTCCAAGGTACGGGCGGCCAGGGCACGGCCATGCGGATCTACGGCAAGCCCGCAAATTTGCGCTCTGTGATCAGCCAAGATGCGCAGCTTGCTTCCACTGGACGGGTCCCAAAGACTGATGTTTTCCTCAAACCTGCTCGCAGCTGCCAGGTGGCCATCGGCGCTGAACGCGACCGCACTGATCGTTGCTGATTTTTCCAGGGTCCGTAGCTCGTGTGCGTCGGTCGCGTCCCACAGCTTCAGACCGCAGCCTCCGATCACCAGGGTGCGACCATCCGGACTGAACGCTACATTGCTGAAGGTGGCACAATCGGCGTCTCCCTGGTCGATGAGCCCTGTCAGCCTGGGTGAGCCAGAAAGGTCCCAAAGCCTGACCCTTGTGTGTCCGTCTTCATCAATATTTACCGCAGCCAGAGCGTGACCTACAGGACTGAATGCAACATGCAAGCCGTTTTGCCCACTCAGAGTGCGAAGCAAATGGCCGCTCGACACATCCCAAAGCTTGATTACTAAACCCTGACTCCCTGAGGCGAGGATCTTTCCGTCTGGGCTAAAGGCCACGGAAAAAATCCGGTCCTCAGGATAATCACTGTTAACCAGGGTTTTTATTGCCTGCCCGCTCGACACGCTCCAGAGCCTGATCGTCGCATCATAACCACTCGAGGCAAGGACCTGGCCATCAGGGCTGAAGGCGACTGAGGAAACCTCCTTTAGGTGCCCAGTCAGGGTTCTCAGCTCACGAACGCTGTTCAGGTCCCAGAGCTTGATCGTTTTGTCGTTCCCGCCCTCGGCCAGGATGCTGCCATCGGGACTGAAGGCCACTGAGCTGACCCAATCGTTGTGCGTCCCCATGGTTCGCAACTCGCGCCCGCTCGCGACGTCCCAAAGCGCGGTGGCCCGGTCAGCCCCGCTCGAAGCCAGAATCTTTCCATCAGGACTGAAGGCCATGGACGCAACGAGTCCGGGGCCGGTCTCAAGAACGAGCTGTGGTCGCTCGGCCTGGGCTGCCGCCATGAGCAGTCCGGGCATTAGCGCCACAAAGACGAAGCGCAACTTTCTTAAAGACCGACCGGTTCTACCTTCTTGTGGGACAAAAGCCGGTGTAGCCATGATATTTACTTCCGGGTCATCAATCTTTGCCAAGAGCAACACTCCACAAACAACTGCGCGCCAGGAGCAAAAGCCCATGGCCCTGAAGTGGATGAAAGTCAAGTGCCATGTTATGCTAAATGATTCCGTTGCCTCTTCGTTAGATCAGCCCTCTTAAGATCGCCGGCAATGCGTGCGCGGCATTGTTGAGTGCAATGAGTGTGTTTTGCCGCTAGCCGGCCAGAAACAATAGCGATTCGAGCTTCGTCTTTATGCCTTTTGCTATTCGATCAGCCTCGCCCAACTCCTACGCCCAACTCAGCAATCGTGAGCTTGTCGCGGAGTGTCTGCGAGGAATGACGGTTGAGGCATGGGAAGAATTCGTCCGCCGCTTCCAGCCGCTCATCGCAAGCGTAACGGCGCGAGTGGCCCGGGATTTTGGCAACGTTGTGCCTGGGCTGGTCGACGATCTTACCCAGGACGTCTATCTCAAACTTTGCGCCGACGGTTTCCGGTTGCTGCGGGAATGCCGGCTGCCGCATGAGAATTCAATATTTTCCTACCTCAAGTTTGTGGCGGCCAGCGTGGCCCATGATCACTTCAAGGTGCTCCACGCCCACAAGCGGCGTACCGACCTGTATGCCGGAGAAATACAGGAAGAAGAGATGCAATCGGCCTTCCGGTCGGACAAGTGGTCGTCCGTAGCCGAAGAAAAGTTGCTTCTGGGCAAGATTGAGGAGGTCCTGGAAGAAGTTACAGCGGGTCCTAACGCGGAACGTGACCGCATGGTCTTCTGGCTTTATTACCGCCAAGGCCTTACGGCCAATGCCATTGCGGCGATCCCAGCGCTGAACCTGACGCAAAAGGGAATCGAAAGTCTGTTGTCCCGGGTCACCAGTGCCTTGCGAAAACAGCTTTTAAGAAAAAAGAAGCTAAGGCAGATTCCGTCGAAGGCTTAGGCAGGATTTTGGCGTCTGGAGAAGTAATGATTTTAGATAGTGAACACGTGACCGAGGCCGACATCGAACAGATGTTGTCTTCCAGGGCTTCCGGTGACGAAAAGGTAGGGGAGAAGGTCCTTGCGCATTGCCAGGTATGTCCGGAGTGCAATGAGTTGCTGAAAGACTGCAAAGATATTCACCGGGAGATCGAATCCTTGAAGAACTTAAGCAGCAGCACGGACCAAACTGTATGCCCGAGCACGGAGCTGTGGATCAAGCTTGCATCCGGCGTCATGGACGAAAAAGAAGCAATGGAGCTCGTCAAACATGCCTCCGGGTGCCGACCTTGCAGCCAGGAGTTAATCCGGGCCCAGGCCTATGTTTCCGATGAGCCGGTACAGGTACCAGGCTTGCAGAGCGCTACACCGGAGTGGCAGAAGTCGGTAGCGCGAATCATCGCGGCGCACCCTCCTGTGGTGAAGGAGCGGAAGGCAAAGCGCTGGCGGTTTTTCTGGATCACCGCAGCCACGGCGGCTGTCGTTGCTTTCGCTGTGGTGATCGTCAATATCGCACGGCCTCGCGACGTGAACCAGTTGCTGGCCCAGGCTTATGGCCAGAACCGTACTCTGGAGTTGCGGTTTCCCGGAGCACAGTACGGGCCCATGCGGACGGAGCGCAGCGGCAATAGCCAGTCGATTCTGAACCAGTCGCCGGCGCTCTTAGAGGCCCTGCCTTTGATTTCACGGCACCTGGAAAAAGAGCCTGGCAATCCCATATGGCTGAATGCAAAAGGCCGGGCGGACCTTCTGGGAAAAAATTATGCGGCTGCCATCCAGAGCTTCCAGAAAGCGCTGGAAGCGGACCCCGATTCTCCCTTGCTGCTCACGGACGCGGCTTCCGCCTATTTCGAACGCGCACAGATCGCCGACCGGCCGGAAGATTATGGGAAAGCCATTGAACTGCTCAGCCAGGCGCTCACCAAAAATCCGGATGATCCCATTGCTCTGTATAACCGCGCGCTCGTGAACGAGAAGATGTTCTTGTTCCATCAAGCGGTTGAGGATTGGACGCACTACCTCCGGGTTGCCCCCAAAGGTGAGTGGGCAGACGAAGCCACCCGGCATCTCGAGGCTGTGCGCAAGAAACTGGCGGAACAGGAAGCAAGAGCGGCAGAGCCTTTGCTCGATCCGGGTATGCTGTTTCATGAAACAGCCAGCAGCAACCAACAAGCCAGCGACATCCTTGACCACCGATCGGAAGATTATCTGGATCGGGCCATCCGTAAGTGGCTCCCCGCTGCTTTCGCAACGAGAGCCGACTCCCTGGGCAGCGCTTCCGTTGATCGCAACCTTTTTCAAGCTGTCTCGTTTTCGGGAGCTGCGGCGAATATTTTGCAATCAGCTGGGCCACAGACAAGAGACTCCCCCCAACCTCCGCCCGAATCCTCTCCTACGCGCCTCGCCTTGAGTACCCTGGCTGAGGTGCTGAAGATGAGGCACGGTGATGAATGGTTATCAGATCTTCTGAAAGCATCTCACTCACCTTTCATAATTCCCGCCATCCATGCCCTCGCAGAAGCAACCGACGCAAATGCTACCGGTGATTTTGACCTGGCGCGACGCAAGTCGAACGAGTCTGTCGTGCTCTTTCAACGCAGCGGCAACGCAGCAGGGACCTCTCGCGCTCTTTATGAGATGGTATACGCGCTGGAGCGTACGGAATTGGGCAAGCGCTGCCTGGATGCGGCCCTTCCACTTGCCAACGATCCTTCAACACATCGATATTCATGGATTCAGGTGCAGCTCGGCGTGGCGCGAGCAAGTTGCTGGGCGCAAATCGGGCAATTCGACGAGGCGGCAACGTCTTTAAATGAAGCCCTGGCCCGGGCCGAGAAATCGGGATACGGAGCACTCTATCTGCGGGCGCTGGGTATTGCTGCAAGCCTGCTGACTTCTCAGGGCAACGGTGCAGCGGCCTCATCGATGGACCTGCGTGGCTTGACGCACTATTGGAACGGCTCGTATCCCCCGATGCGCGCCCACCAGTTCTACTCAGACCTGGGATTTCCAGCGCACGAAACGGGCAAATGGAACTTCGCTCTCGCTCTGGAAAAAGAAGCAACCAGCACAATCGCTTTGACCGAACAACGATTGGGAGAAGCCCTTACTCGCCAGAGGCTGGCCAAGGCTGCCTTTATGGCAGGCGATCAAAACCTCGCTGCCGCGGAGTTCAACCGATCCAGGGAGCTGTTCGCGTCCTCCCCGTCCAGCAAAGCCATGCGGGCCTGGCAAGCGTCGGAAGAGATTGAACTGGCCAAGCTGGAAGCGGACCGGGGCGAGGTTGATCAATCGTCCGCGCATCTGTTGGACGCTCGTAAACAACTGCCGCAAATTGTGAATTATTTTATTGCGCTCCATTTCTTTCAAACCTCCGGTGAGCTGCAGAGTTTGAAGGGAAACCGGAAGGAAGCCGAGCTGGCATTGCGAGCGGCGGTCACGGCATCCGAATGGGGACTTTCATCATCGCGCAGCGAGCGGGAACGAATCCGATGGGCCCGGGAAGCAGGGCAGACGTATCGCGACCTGGCGGAGATTTATTGGAAATCGAACGACGCGGAAAAGGCGCTGAAAGTATGGGAGTGGTATCGTGGTGCGGCGGTCCGAAATCCCAAAGCCACATCTGTTTTGAGCGATATCGCCGGTGCCCGTTTGCAGTCGAGTGACATAGCTTTCGCCGGCCTTGACTCCGGACCACCGCTGCCACCCATGGAGGGGATCCTTGGCAGTCCCTCGGCGTTCCAGCAAACCACCGTAGTCTCGTACATGCAGTTGGCAACCGGCCTGGCAGTCTGGGTTTTTGACGATCGCGGCATCACCGCCAAGTGGATTGCCGTGCCGCCGCAGAAGCTGGTACGGCTGGCCCGCAACTTTCGCGACGAATGCGCCGACCCTGGCTCCGATTTGACCGTCCTTCGCCACGATGCGCGACAGCTTTACGACCTGTTGATCGCTCCAATGTCAGACCATTTATCGCCCGATCGCATGCTTGTGATCGAACCCGACGATGCCATTGCCGAGGTCCCTGTAGCGGCCCTGATGGACCCATCGGGCCGGTATCTGGGAGAAATTTATCCGCTCGTATTTTCGCCGGGATTGCTCTATCAACGGCGCCTTCATAGTGCGCAAAATTTCACGCCGCACCAGCGTGCCCTGGCGATTGGAGCGCCGGCGTTGGGCGGAGACCTTGCCGCCAGTCTCGGACCGCTCGGCGACGCCACGGACGAGGCCCGGTATGTGGCCACAAAATTTGAAAAAGCAACCGTGTTCACAGGCCGCCAGGCTTCTCTCATCAATGTTCGGCGGGAACTGCCCCGCGCAGCCATCTTTCATTTTGCCGGACACGCCGTCGCCAACGCCGAAGAGTTGGGGCTGATGTTGGCCGGTCCTCATTCTCCCGATGCTCAGGTCAGGACGACAACTGTTTTAAACGTTTCCGGCCTGACCTCGATTGACTTACAGAAGCTCCAGCTTGCCGTGCTGTCGGCGTGCTCCACTGCCACGGGCGATGAGGATGAACCGCGAGACCCTGAAAATCTGGTGCGAATCTTTCTTCGTGCCGGAGTGCCTCATGTAGTTGCCAGCCGATGGAATGTGAATTCAAATACCACTGCGAAATTCATGCGCATTTTTTATGACCATCTTCTGGACCATGGGTCCGTCTCGGGTTCGTTGCAGGCCGCCGGCGCGGAGCTGCGTCGCACGGCTGATACCGCGCATCCCTACTACTGGGCTGCCTTTAGCGCTTTTGGCCGTTGACAACAAACTTTGCAAGACCTTTATACTTTTCGCAAGGGAATTGCGATGTAGCTTTCGTCCTTGCCTTACAGCCGTTGCCTACATCTTGGTTGCGGAAAGGCCCCAGAAATTCATGACACTAATTTAGAGGTTTACTAAAAATCAGGAGGTTGAGTAAATTTATGAAAGACCCGGTCTCACGCCGCGCGCTTCTCAAGGGATGCGCCGCATTTTCCTTAGGGTCGGCCCTCGCGCCTCTCCACCCGCTATTTTCCATGCCCCGAACGCCCGAGAAAGACGCGGCGGGGACGCCCACTCTTTATCTCTGCTGTCACGGTCTGTTCGCTTTTGTTCTTCGCGAAGACCACATACTTCTTCTTACCCCACGCATTGATGAACATAAATATCTTGCCGGAACCTGGCGAAGCGAAAAAGACATGAAAAAAGGTGGAGCGTATTCCCTGCTGGGATCAAGCAAGGCCGGATATTCCAACCCTCGCCCGGTCATCGGTAAGGACAACCTGCACCTTTCGGGCATCAAGAACATCGACCTCGCCAGCAGTTTTTGCCAGATCAAGCTGCCATTTCCTGAGCAGTTCATCTCTTTGCGCCATGTTCAAGCTTCGTTTACGGGTAAAAGTTTTACCACTGCCAATGCGCCGTCCGCGTCTTCCTTCCCACTCCTTCAGGTGTTGAAATATGAAATGCCCGACCCGCAAAATTGCAGGT
>Ga0137384_10000017_pt1 | contig 123386 bp, 109 predicted proteins | sample SagtaG_2_FD_104922 | JGI IMG/M metagenome (GOLD analysis project Ga0137384, IMG submission 104922) | Vadose zone soil microbial communities from Sagehorn Ranch, Mendocino, California, USA - Sage2_R_60_16 metaG | ecosystem: Environmental > Terrestrial > Soil > Vadose zone | place: USA... | reverse complement strand
CTTCTTCGGAATCCGCTCTTCCAGGGCTATGTAACTGAACATTCCCCCTTGCAACTGCTCATCGTCTCCGCGCATAGTCTTCTACTTACCTTATCGCGAAGGGTTTTTCAACAAGTTCCTAGAGATTGTCATACTTAAAGCTTCTTGTGTTATGGGCAAAACGATCTTTTGATCGCTAGGTGTTGCTCGTGCCGGTACTGCAGCCTCGGTTTGCGCACTTGTCGCGGCAGGAGAAGAAGTAGGGCGGGGCACATACTCAATTTTCCCAGGGAACTGCTTGCTTGCAGTATTTCCGATGATACCTTCGCGTTCTAGTACTCTTCTAACCTCCTCGAATTTCGCGTCGATGTGCCCTTTTGGAAACCTGATTTGTGTAAGGCCATGGATATTGGAAAATTCGGAACAGTCTTCTTCCATTAGGATGATTGCTCGCTCAAAACCCAGTCGCCCCTGAAAAAGCCCTGCTTCATGGATTACGTTTGGACGTGGATGCAAGCTTCCGCTTTTATGCTCATCTTCAGCAGTCATTACAATAAAGGCGAAATTAACAGTATTTAGCATCTCCTCTAATCGTTCCTTTGTTGAACGCCCGACGACTGATTCGCGATTAAATTCCTCATACTGCAACTGGAGACGGTCAACAAGGAAGTCCTTCAGATCTTTCCACAGATTCGACTGTCCGTGACCAATAAAGATCTTGCTGGGACTTCCCTTCGGGGATGTTTGGCGTTCGCTTGGCATAACTGTGGTTAGATCAGGTTTGAGAAGAATAGCATCCCTTTGCATTAACTCCGTTAGTTCCAAATCGGCGCGCCGTTCGGCTTGGTTTGCACGAAGCTGTAGCCTTCTGCGAATTACCACAGTTTGCGCCTTGAGACCATCAATGTTGCGCCCAGTGTGCGCACCATAGCGGTCAACCTCGTCCTCGATTCCACTTGGAATCGCCGCAGCGATCGCATTTGTATGCTCGCGAAGCTCGACCATTGATGTCTCCACGACTTCGCCGGTAACTGGACCCTTGGCTTCCCCGTAGGCTTGTTGGATACTCTCTATTTTGGCTTTTGCTACATCATCAATGAGTTGCTCATGAATCTCACATCGCCGATCCAGACGGCGAGGCATTTCCATGGAATCGAGCGCCTTTAAATCAGAGGCACGTACTTTGTCCAAATCCCCCACCTTTTTTTTGAAGAGGGTGATGGAGTAGTTGTGAACTGGGTTAAGCAGCATTCAAGCAAGTATAGAACTAGGCTGGCACGGTTGGAAGCGATTGTCGATGCTCCACTGAGACTCGCGCTCGTGGCTATTGAATCTCTTTAGCGACAGCCAGCATTGCGTCAGCTTTGGCGCGCACGCGAATATCTTCCGTAAAGTTTACCCAGCGAATTGTCCCAGTAGCATCGACCAGAAACTCCGCCGGTCGCGCTACGTCCGCACCATTCACGCCGCCGCCTGTATGCAGGAGATCGTAGCGGCGAATGGCCTCAGCTGTTGGGTCGGAGAGAAAAGGAAAGGTATATCCCGCTTGGGTGCAAAGTTTGGCGGACTCTTCCGGAGAATCCACGCTGATGGCCACTGGACGGACGCCTGCGTCGTGAAACTCTTTCAGGTCTTTTTGAATGCCTCGCAACTCGAGGTTACAGAATGGTCACCAGTATCCGCGATAGAAAATCAGCAACACCGCTTTGGGCGCTTTACCTGTAGCGCTGTCGATGGGCGTTGACAGCATCTGCGCAAGTGAGACGGATTGCCCGCTCGTATCTTTCAGAGAAAAGTCGGGGGCTTTTTGTCCTGCTTTGGGGGCCGACGCGGATTTGGGTACATCTCGCGCATGAGAGAAGAGCAAAACTGATCCGGCAAAGAGCAGGACCGACACAACGCCGAGGATGGAACCCAATATCTTCCCGCGATAGGTCTGCGGTTGTGTGAAAGCCCTACGTAGGGCCATAACAAAGCACACGACAGAGGCTACCGGTAGCAATAAACCGAGCCAGGGGAGTGTCTTCTGAGCAAGTTTGAGATCGTAGGCCTGCGGAATGGCGCTCGCTACGGTCAAGAGAATGAATCCTGTGCCCAGCCAAAGAGGCACATTACGTCGTCGCTGGACCGTTTCTGCCATGAATCACACAAATTCTAGCAGAAACAATGCTCGCACCCTTACTCGGACACAAACTTCACGTTGATGAACGCCTCGCGTTGGAGCCGGCCACGCTCGGCCTGCCCGTAGGAGGAGCGCTTCACCAGATCCAGGGCTGATTGGCTCTGGGCTGAGTCTGAATTTTCAACAAGCTCCGCGTCCACAACTTTGCCATCTCGGTCCAGGATGGCATGAACAATCACTGGCTGAACCGTTGAAGTACCGGGAGCTGTCCGAATAATCTGCGGAAACCGCATAGTGCCGGAGAGCAGCGGTCCGACTGTGTTTCTCATCTGCGGCATGGGCGTCAATAAACCAGGATTGTTCGCATCAGCATCGGAAATGGCAAGATTCGCTTCCAGCACGGTCCTCCTACCTTCCACAATGGAGATTTGTCCCGGCAGAGACCGGCCATGAAACTGGAGAGCGTTGCTGTAGTCGTACACAACGTAGATGCCCGGCGCATCGGACAAAACCTGCATGAGCCCGGATTTCTGGTCAATGCAATATTCTCTCTCGATCCAGCGGCGTCCCGGCGTAGGCGTTGCATCCGCCATCTCTCCTGAAGTCAGGATGCATGTAACGTCTTTGCCCTTCCAGTTGGCAGAGGCGGTACGAACCAGGGTATGCGCCTGTTGAAAATTGATTGGCCAAAAGATCGCGTCGCGCAGCATGTGCAGGCGCATGGGAATGAATTCGGCGGCCTTGTCATCGAAAAGGGCCCCGCGCGCAGAAATACGCGTGAGTTCAAAATCGCCCAGCCGGGCGCTCCAACGGAAGCTGAGCGGCGACAGCCAGGTTTCTTCCATCTCGCCGGAGCCGGTAAAGAGCACATTGCCACTGGCGTTAAAGTTGACCTTTAGGGTAAAGGCGGCGCTGCCGGGAGCGTGCAGGTCACCGTTCTGGCGGGCGCGTTCGAGCAAATTCAGAACACGGGTGCGCTCCTGTGGAGTGTCCGGTACCTGTGTTGCTCCGCTTGCCAGTTCAAGTTGGTCGGAAGGCACAGGCGCAAGTTGCGTCGCGTTCTGGGAAAAACAAACCGTAGATAGAAGAATGGTAAAGAAGATAAATTGCAGACGTCGAATAGCAAGCATCTGGCGCTCCTGACTACCAAGCCTTACGCTCCCCCCATATTGGCCGATATTTTAGCCCTGGACGTAGAGATATCACAAGATAAGTACTGTTAAGAAAAAAAGAAATCTTTGTCAGGATTAGAAGGACCCCGCGCGGAGGCCTGCTTTTATTTCGTACTGATTGCCGAGTGCTGAGCGCTTTTGGTTCCATGCCACTGTTGTAGTGAGCGCACGTTTATTTCATTTCGCTGCAACGCGGCGATGCCTTCCGCGGCGGCCCAGGCAGCGGCCATGGTCGTGATGGTGGGAATGCGTCCAGTGACGGCGGCTCGGCGGATGGCTTTCTCATCAAACCACGGCTCCGCGCCATGCGGAGTGTTGACCACCAGTTGCACGCGATCACCTTTGATCAGGTCCACCACGTTAGGCCGGCCTTCCTTCACTTTGTACACGCGGTCCACCGGCAGTTTGGCTTCCTCCAGACGGTCCGCCGTACCGTGCGTGGCCACAATGCTGAAACCAAGTTCAACGAAGCGTTTCGCCAGTTCGATCGACTCCTGTTTGTAGCGATCGATCACGCTGATGAATACGGTGCCGTGCGTAGGCAAGGCCTGTCCGGCGGAGAGTTGGGCTTTGGCAAAGGCTTCACCAAACGTGTCCGCCGATCCCATGACCTCGCCGGTGGATTTCATCTCCGGGCCAAGTACGGTGTCCACACCGGGAAACTTGTTCCAGGGAAATACCGGAGACTTCACGAAGTATCCGGCGCCGGTGTCGAGGTCAGCGGTTTGCTCGACGTTGCTGGGAAGGAACTCACGCAACTTGCGTCCCGTCATCAGTCGCGCGGCGATCTTGGCCAGCGGCACGCCCGTGGCCTTGGACACATACGGCACGGTCCGCGAGGCGCGCGGGTTCACTTCAATCACAAAAACTTTTTCATTCTGTATGGCGAACTGAATGTTCATCAGCCCGATCACTTTCAAGGCGCGGGCCAGCTTGAAGGTGTGTTCGCGTATGGTCTGCAAGACATGTTTCGGCAGGCCGACAGCGGGCAACACGCAGGAAGAGTCGCCGGAGTGTATGCCGGCTTCTTCGATGTGCTGCATGATCCCGCCGATGACAACGTCTTCGCCGTCAGAGAGCGCGTCCACATCAACTTCAATCGCGTCTTCCAGAAAATGGTCCACCAGCACGGGCCGCCGCTGCGAGTATTCGACCGCCTCTTTCATGTAGCGGACCACGCTCTCATCGTCATAGGCGATGACCATGGCGCGTCCGCCCAGCACGTAGGAAGGCCGCACCAGCACCGGATATCCGGCCTTGCGCGCGCCTTCCACGGCTTCTTCCACGCTGGTGGCGATGGCCCCCGGAGGCTGCGGGATATCGAGTTCTTCCAGCAGCTTGCCAAAACGCTTGCGGTCTTCCGCCAGGTCAATCGACTCCGGCGAAGTGCCGATGATGGTCACACCGGCGGCCTTGAGCGGCAGCGCGAGATTTAACGGCGTCTGCCCGCCGAACTGCACAATCACGCCGACCGGAGCGTCGCCCTGTGTCTCATGCTGGTAAACGGACAAGACATCTTCAAACGTCAGCGGCTCAAAGTAGAGGCGGTCACTGGTGTCATAGTCGGTGGAGACGGTCTCCGGGTTACAGTTGACCATGATGGCTTCATAGCCGTCATCGCGCAGTGCGAACGCCGCGTGGCAGCAACAGTAGTCAAACTCAATTCCCTGTCCAATGCGGTTGGGTCCGCTGCCCAGGATGATGATCTTCTTTTTCTTCGTGGGCGCCGCTTCATCTTCTTCTTCGTATGTGGAATACAGATACGGCGTATAGCTTTCAAACTCCGCGGCGCATGTATCCACCAGCTTGTAGACTGGCCGCACGCCCAATTCTTCCCGCATGCGACGGACGGTCTGCACGCCGGTGTTAATGGAAAGCGCAACGCGCTCGTCGGAGATGCCCATGCGCTTGGCATCGCGTAGCAACTCGCGTGAAATTGTCTCCGCTGAATTTTTGGCCAGCTCCAGCTCCACCGCTACAATTTCCTTCATCTGGTAGAGGAACCAGGGATCGATGCTGGTCATCTTGTGCAGCTCTTTCACCGTCATGCCCTGGTGCAGCGCATAGCGCAGATAGGTGAGGCGCTCAGGATGCGGTGTAACCAGACGCTGCGTGAGAATGCGTGGCTCGATTTTTTCCGCGCCAACGCGTTTCCCGGTTTCGAGCGAGCGAACCCCCTTCATCATCGCTTCTTTAAAAGTACGTCCGATGGCCATGGCCTCGCCGACGGATTTCATCTGCGGGCCCAGACCTTCGTCGGCGCCGGGGAATTTTTCAAACTGCCATTTGGGAATCTTGACCACCACGTAATCGATGGTGGGCTCAAAGCACGCGGGAGTTTGCTTGGTGATGTCGTTGGGGATCTCGTCCAGCGTGTAGCCAACCGCCAGCTTGGCCGCGATCTTGGCGATCGGGAAGCCCGTGGCCTTTGACGCCAGCGCCGACGAGCGTGAGACACGCGGGTTCATCTCAATCACCACCATGCGGCCGTTGGCGGGATTCACCGCATATTGAATGTTCGATCCGCCGGTCTCCACGCCGATCTCGCGGATCACTTTGATCGACGCATCGCGCATGTGCTGGTATTCGCGGTCGGTCAGCGTCTGCGCCGGGGCGACGGTGATGGAGTCGCCGGTGTGCACGCCCATGGGATCAAAATTCTCAATCGAACAGACGATGATCACGTTGTCCGCCAGGTCGCGCATCACTTCAAGCTCGTACTCTTTCCAACCGAGAACGGACTCTTCGATCAGCACTTCATGCACCGGAGACAGATCCAGGCCGCGGGCGAGAATGTCGAGCATCTCTTCGCGGTTATAAGCGATACCGCCGCCGCTGCCACCCAGCGTGAACGAAGGGCGGATCACCAACGGAAAGCCGATCTTACCGGAGAAATCCAAACCGTCTTTCAGGTTGTTGACCAGCGCGGATTTGGGAACGTCAAGGCCGATGCGTGTCATGGCATCTTTGAACAACAGCCGGTCCTCGGCCATCTTGATGGCGCGAAGCTGCGCTCCGATCAGCTCAACGTTGTACTTTTCCAGAATGCCGGAATCGGCCAGCTCAACGGCGAGATTCAGCGCCGTTTGTCCGCCCACCGTAGGCAATAGCGCAAATTTGCCTGGTTGGCCATGTAGCATCTCCGCTTCCTGACGGATGATCTCTTCGAGATACGCCTTGGTCAACGGCTCAATGTAAGTGCGGTCCGCCATCTCCGGATCGGTCATGATGGTGGCAGGATTGGAATTCGCCAGCACCACTTCATAGCCTTCAGCCTTGAGCGCCTTGCAGGCCTGCGTGCCGGAGTAGTCGAACTCGGCGGATTGGCCAATGACAATCGGCCCGGAGCCGATAATCAGGATCTTCGCGATGTCATTTCTGCGTGGCATTTACTTCTTGTGTCCTGCGCTTGTGGTTTGAAAGGGCACAGCTCCATGCGTGCCCCAACAAGGTTGCGTGAAGGTGGATGAATTCGCAGGCCCACGGTGTCCTAGCGCCACAGGCGCGAAATTATTGAGCCCAGGGCGTAAGCCCTGGGTAAGCGAGAGAAAACGGGCGAGCCCCGGAGGGGCGACACGGGTCTTGTTGGTATGAATCGAAGATCGCGGTTGCTCGGGCATCGGTTTGGGTGTCGCCCCCTACGGGGCTTCTCTCTTCTCCTACCTTACCCAGCGCTCACGCGCTGGGCTCAATAATCCCGCCCTCCGGGCTGAACACTCTTAGTTCTACGACGGAATGGTGGGTTTCAGCGAATCCATTAGTTTTTCTATCAGTTTGTTTTTTTCTTGAGCTGTAAAATTCGAGGTTACTGCCTTGAGGGCTAATGCGATCTTCTTTCGGGTTACATCCATGCCCTTGTTAAGTACGGTACATTTAGTTTGTGAAACCTCGAGAATCGTCAGATTTTCGATTAGCCCGCGGGCGAATGGATCCGACAAATTAGTAGACACCAGCTTGCACGAATTAAAAATGAAATCATCAAAAGCTACGAGTTGGAGGCGTATTTCCATTCCCCGTGATTGGTAGTCTTCGAGAAGGGCCTTGATTCGCAAATTCGTGAACTGACTCTTGCCGGGCTTTAGGTAGTGTTTGAGCCGCCGTTCGAGGTCTTCAGCTTCGCCCACGTACATTGCTTCCAGGCCGGCATCGTGATTGAAAGCTGCCCACCTGTATACGCCCGGAACACGGTATTTACGCATATGACGGGTTGGACTATCAGGAAACCGGTACGGCTCACCTGGACCGCTTTCGACATCCTCCCATCGGAATGCAATCTCAAATTTCATTTCCCCTTCCACTCTTCCATCATGCCCAGAAAGTCCTTGAACAGATAATGCGAATCATGCGGGCCGGGTGAGGCCTCCGGGTGATACTGCACGGTGAACAGCGGCAGCGTGCGATGGCGCAGACCCTCCAGAGTATCGTCATTCAGGTCAATGTGGGTCTTGATGACCTCGGACTCTTTCAGCGAATCGGGATCAACCGCGAAGTTGTGATTATGAGCGGTGATCTCGATTTTGCCTGTTTCCAGTTGCTTCACCGGATGGTTGCCGCCGTGGTGGCCAAACCTGAGCTTATAGGTCTTGCCGCCCAGAGCCAGGCCAACCAGCTGGTGTCCCAGGCAGATGCCAAAGATTGGCGTTTTGCCCATGAGCCGGCGGATGTTTTCATACGCGTAGCTGCATGGCTCGGGATCGCCGGGGCCGTTGGAGAGGAACACACCGTCCGGGTTCAGCGACATCACATCTTCGGCGCTGGTTGTGGCCGGCACCACGGTCACGCGGCAGCCCTGGTCCACCAGCATGCGCAGGATGTTCTGCTTGATGCCGAAGTCATACGCCACCACGTGCTTGCTGGAAGGCCGGTCTTTCACGCCGACTACTTCCGTCGGCTCGTGCGAACGCGTGCCTGTCTCCCACTGATAACGCTGCTTGGTGGTGACCACTTTCGCCAGGTCGGTGCCGTCCATCTTGGGGATGGCGCGCGCTTTGGCAACGAGCTTCACGGGGTCGGTCTCAATGGAAGAGACCACGCCGCGCATCACGCCGTGCGTCCGCAGGTGCCGCACCAGGGCGCGAGTGTCTATATCGGCGATAACGGGAATCTTGAATTTTTCCAGGTACTCGTCGGTCACCTGCTGGGAGCGCCAGTTGGAACTGATGGGCGAAAACTCACGGACGGCCAGACCTTCGATGTAAGGATGTGTGGCCTCATTGTCTTCCGGGTTGGTGCCGTAGTTGCCGATCTGAGGATTGGTCAGGACAACGATCTGTCCGGCGTAAGAAGGATCGGTGAAAATCTCCTGGTAGCCGGTGATGGAGGTATTAAAAACGACTTCCCCGTAGCATTCGCCTTTTGCTCCGTGGCCCTTACCGCTGAAGATCCTGCCATCTTCCAGCGCAAGTATTGCTTGCATCGGTTCTCCGGGGGAGTGGATTTTATGAATTTTAGCAGACGCAAGGCCATGCGAGATAGGGGCAAGACTGTGGATAAAGAGAATGAAATCCAACTCAGGCTCCTCAGCCACTGGCTTGGCTGCGCAATAGCGGGATCGGACGCCTTGCGACTCCTCAGTCCGCCGCCGAACTCGACTTCTCTGCTGGTTGTGTTTCCTTATAAAATCCTTCGCTGCCGAAGCCAAACACTCGGTTAGAGCGTGCGCGGTAGTTTTCCCAGGCAATCGCCGCACCCAACTCGACCAGCTCTGGCGTGGAAAAGCGTTTTTTCAGGCGTTCGCGCAGATCGTCGGTTACTTTGGCGGGCGTGGCGGTGATGGCGTCCGCCAGTTCCAGCACAAGTCTTTCGTCGCGGTTGAATAAGTCGCTTTCCGCATACCAGTTAAGGTTGCGGATCTGGTCGTCCGTGATGCCTTCGCGTCTGCCCCCGGCAGAGTTGATGTCAATTCAAAAAGGGCATTCGACCTGTTTGGCCGCGCGAATCTGGGCCAGGACCTTTAATCGGGCAGGCACCAGGTTAGTTTTGTCCAGGGCCATGCTGAATTTCGCGTAAGGAATGAGGACATCAGGATGGCTGGCAAGCGTGTTGAGCGGAGCAATATCTTTTCCCAGACGCTTTTTTGCGAACCGGCGGATCAGAGCAACTTTGAGTCGAGTAAACATGCTTTTTAGATGAACTGCAAACAAAGGAAGTTAGAAAAAAAAATTCTAGTGCAGCATGCCTAGCTTTTCCACTGGCCAGTAACCGAACACGGCCTTGCCATAGATGTAGCTGCGCAGTACCGGGCCGAATTCGCGGCTGTCTCTCGACATAGAACGGTGGTCTCCCAGAACAAAGTAGCTGTTGGCGGGGACCACAAACTCAGAGTACGAGCTGCCATCCAGGTACTCGGCCGGCACATAGGGTTCCGGCACAATCTGTCCGTTCAGGTACACGCGACCAAAAGTGATACGAACCCGGTCGCCGGGCAACCCAATCACACGCTTGATGAAACTCTTGCGCGTGTCGCGCGGATATCGGAACACAACAATATCTCCGTGTTCGATGCCTTCCAGCCGGTATACAAGTTTGTTGATGAAGATGCGTTCCTGGTCTTCCAGGCCGGGTTCCATGCTGCCACCTTCAACTTTTACCGGCTGATAGAAAAACATAACGACAAAGAACAAAACAAAAATACAAAAAGCCAGGTCCCGCGCCCAGGAGCTCAGCGCCCGTAATGTGCTGGGAGGCTGCGCGACCGGTTGCGTCGATGCTGGCACATCCGGCGTGGTTTGCCGCTCCGTTATTTCCATAGGGCGTTTAAGGCTCCGCTCTGGATTATACGTAAGATTTACCCGTCTGGCAGGTCGTTTCCAGACATGCCTATTCTGAGGTAAAATAGCGCATTATGAAACACTTTCTTTGCATTGCCGCCATTGTTCTTGCTGCTGCCATGACCCACGCACAGTTTGCTGCTCAGACCCCACCCCCGGCGTTTCACCCGACTGCACCTGCCAAAGGGGAAACACTTCCTCCGATCCTGACTCTTGCCCAGCTCGCGGACGCAGGTATGACTCAGCCCGCGCAGAAGGAATCGTACAAAGCAGCCGTCAAGGTTTCCGCGGCACTTTACCAGATGCCTTGCTATTGCTATTGCGATCGTGGCCACGGCCACACCAGCCTCCGCAGTTGCTTTGAAAGCGGTCATGGAGCGAATTGCAGCACCTGCATGCAGGAAGCCCTATACACCTATCAGCAGTCTAAGAAGGGCTGGTCGACCCAGATGATCCGCGACAGCATTATCAAAGGCGATTTCAAGATGCTTGACCTGCAGCACCCCGCGCCGGTAATGTAAATAGCACCATTTGTGGTGCAGTTGACGCGTTGAAGATTTCTGCGTATAAAGGGCTTCAACCCTTAGGTAGCTCTTTTCGGGCGCCGGATAGTTGATCTTCCGTTTTCCACAACCCAGATTCGCCGCTATTCCGACGTGGGCTGCAAGGAAACAATAGAATGAAGAAAAGAGTGGCAGCAAGTGTTAAACATTCACTTGCTAAGCCCAACAAAATTAAAGCTGTTAGGAACATTAAGACGATGTCTGGCAAGAAACCACCTGCCCCCCAACAGAAATCCGGTTTCACCCAGGATCCTGGTTTTGCACAGGCTGTGCAAAACTATGAGGCTGGGATCAAGGCCATGCAGGAGCACAAATACGAAAAAGCCAAAGGCCTGCTGGAGAAGCTGATCGCCGCCGGCCCCAAAGAACTGGCTGACCGTGCCCGTGTCCACCTGAATGTGTGCAACCAGCAGTTAGCGGGCGCTTCCACCAGCTTCAAAACCGCTGAAGAACACTTCGACTACGCGGTTTCGCTCATGAACGCTGGACAGTATGACCAGGCCCGCGTGCACATGGAGAAGATCCTCAAGCAAAATCCCAAAGCCGACTTCGCTTTTTATGGCATGGCCGTTGTCGATTGCCTTACCGGACAGGTAGAAGGCGCTTTAAAGAATCTGAGTGAAGCCATCCGCTTGAATCCGCAGAATCGGTTTCAGTCGCGGAATGATTCTGACTTCCAGAATATGGGTGACGACCCCCGTTTTACCGAGCTGCTCTACCCCGAGCCGACGGACCCTCCACCGTCGAGCTCCGAGCAAAGGAAACGTTAGAAAGACCTGATGGCGCCCGCAGAGCAAAACACCAGCCGCCCAGTCCGCGGTTTACGCGTGGTTGCGATCGGCGGTGGCACTGGCCTCTCTACCCTGCTTAAAGGCCTCAAGCGATATACCGTAGCTGCGGGCGAAGCGCCGTGTCCGGCTCCTTACATCTCCGATCTCACTGCCGTTGTAACCGTAAGTGACGATGGCGGTTCCAGCGGACGCTTGCGGCGCGAACTGGGTATGCTGCCTCCGGGCGACGTCCGCAACTGTCTGGTGGCGCTCTCCGCGGATGAAAGCCTGATTTCCAAACTTTTTCAGTACCGTTTTTCCAGCTCGGGCGATCTGGAAGGCCACAACTTCGGCAACCTGTTTCTGGCAGCGCTCACGGCCATGACGGGCGACTTTGCCGTCGCGGTAAAGCAGGCATCAGAGATCCTGGCGACGCGCGGACACATCCTGCCCGCAACCTCCGCTAACGTTCAACTGGAAGCCATCATGGATGACGGCTCCCACGTGGTAGGCGAGACCAGGATCAATGCCAGCGAAAAGCGGATTGTTGAGCTGATCATGGTCCCGTCTGCTCCTGAACCGCTGCCGCAGGCGCTACGGGCCATCGCCGACGCCGACGTGATCACCATGGGGCCGGGATCGCTGTTCACCAGTCTGGTTCCGAACCTGCTCGTGCGAGGCGTAGCAGAGGCCATTGCCCATTCCCCTGCCGTCAAGATCTATATCTGCAACCTTATGACGGAGGCCAATGAGAGCCTCAACATGCATGCTTCCGACCACATCAAGGCCCTCTATGCCCACGCTGGGCACAGAATTTTTGATTATGCCCTGGTGAATTCCGCTCCGGTGTCGGCGCACATGAAAGAACGCTACGCCGAAGAGCATGCCGAACAGGTAGAGTGTGACACTGCGGCCATCGAGCAACTGGGCGTACACTGCATCCCCGGTAATTTTATTGAGGAAGGCCATTTTGCCCGGCACGCCACCGACCGCTTGTGCCGGGAACTGCTGCGGCTTGCGGAATCCGCGAATCTTTCTTCCGCAAATCGACCCGCCAATGTTCCGCTGCAAGCATTAAGATGATGGCTGCATGCGCAAAAAGGAAATAACCGGAGCGCGTCCCTTTGCCATCGTCATCATGGCCGCGGGCAAAGGCACCCGGCTCAAATCCAAGCGAGCAAAAGTCCTTCACGAAATTGCCGGAAAACCGCTGCTGGCGCACGTGATCAGCGCTGCATTACAGGTCGCTCCGGCGCACGACATTTATGTCATCCTGGGCCATCAGGAGGACAAGGTCCGTGCAGCGGTGAAGGCTACAGGCGTTCAGTTCGTACTGCAGGCGGAGCAGCGAGGCACCGGACACGCCATCATGTGCGTGCGCGAACATGTGCAGGACTACCAGAACCTGCTGGTACTTTCCGGTGACGTACCGCTTCTTCGACCAGAGACCATTACGCGGGTCCGCGATTTCCACGCAGCGAAGAAAGCTGCGATGACGATCCTGACAGCAGAGCCATCTGATCCTGCGGGCTACGGACGGGTGATCCGAGTCTCCGCGGGCAGTGAACGGGTCAAAGCAATCGTCGAGCAAAAGGCCCTGACCAAGTCGCAGCAGAAAGCGCGTGAGATCAACTCCGGAATATATGCCTTCGCAACCAAGCCGCTGTTCGCCCACATCGACCGGCTCACCACCAATAATGCCCATCACGAGTTTTACCTTACCGATATGGCTGCGCTGCTGGTGCGCGCGAAAGCCAACGTTGTCGCGCTGAAGGCCAACGATCCCGGGGAAGTGCTTGGCGCCAACACGCTGGCCGAACTAGCGGCGCTGGATGCCTCGCTACGCGCGCGCAAATGTGATGATCTGATGAAAGCCGGCGTCAGCATCTACCGGCCGGATACCTGCGTGATCGACCCTGAAGTTGAAATCGGCGCGGACACCATCGTGGAACCGTTCGTGCAGATTCTGGGCAAGACGCGCATTGGCTCCGATTGCCGCATACGCTCTTTCAGCATCATCAGCGATTCACAGATTGCCGATAACGTTCTGGTACGGCCCGGATGCGTCATTGACAGATCGCAAATCGCGGCCGGCGCAGTTCTCGGTCCGTACTCGCATCTCCGTCCGGACAGCGAGATCGGCGAAGGCGCGCACGTAGGCAACTTTGTCGAGACAAAAAAAGTCCGGCTCGGACGCGGCTCCAAGGCCAATCACCTCACTTACCTGGGCGACGCGGAGATCGGCGCCAACGTCAACGTGGGCGCGGGTACCATTACCTGTAACTACGACGGTTCAGCGAAGCACGTCACGGTCATCGAAGATGGTGCGTTCATCGGCAGCGATTCCACACTGGTGGCGCCGGTGCGCGTCGGCAAAGGAGCTTACACCGCCGCGGGTTCGACGATCACAGACGATGTCCCCGCAGACGCTTTGGCCCTCGGACGCGCACGCCAAGCCACGAAAGAGGGCTGGGCGAAACAACGCACAGCAGCAAAAGCCCAGGAAAAACACAACCCGAAGTAGCAGGCGCTGGCTCAGTTGGTTTTGTTCTTCTGCTTCTGCAACGCATCGTTGATCGCAGTTTCCCAGTGCTTGCCCATCTGGCGATGCGCTTCCGCCATGTGCTGTATGTGGTCGTTGGCTTCGGGTTTGAGCGCTGTCCACTCATAAGCTATGGTCACTTTGGTTTCCGCAGGCCCAAGCGGCGCAAGATGAATATCAAGGACAGTGGCCAACATGTGTCCGGTGAAAAACGCGTATTGAACGTGTCCTCCCTCCAGATCGAAGGCAGTCATCACCCAGGGAACTTGATCTTCACCCACGGTAAAAACCGCTCCCTTTTTGTCCTGTTCAGGCTGGGGCCACAGGAAGTGTGGGTCCCAGTTACCACCGGCCCACAAGCGTTCTCCATGCGCCCCAAAGAGCGCGGTTGCGGATTTGAGAGGAGCATGGACAGTCAGTTCAAAGCCGTCGTGAACGTGCAGCGGCGCGGCAGGAGCATTGGGGCTCTGTCCGGACGCGGCCACAACAAGAATTATGTTCAGCGCAAGCGCGATCGACGATCTCATTTTTGGCGCTCCTTTAATTGATGGCTGTTTGCGGCCTTTAGCGTCAGACCGTAGATCTTTTTAAATTGCTCGATCTCCCGCAGGGTCGCTGCGGAAAACGGGGTTTTGCCTTCAAATACGTGCAGAACGATTCCTTCCAGCAGGTCGCCCAGGGACATATCTTTCAGCTCCGCGACCGCCTTCAGCACTTTCAGCATCCGCTTCTCCAGCCGGACGCCGGTCTGCACTCGTTCCACTTCCACAAAAGAATTCGATTCTTGTGTCATTGGTACCATTGTACCACGGTACATAAAAAGAATAGAGCCCAATTTCGCTGGCGAGGAATGGCGTTCCTGCTACATTGGTTGGTTTCTAAAAGCTTTGTTTACGGAAGCGTGCCATGAAATTTCACACCGAATACCTGACCTTCAATACCAAGAAGCACCGCGAATATATCCATATCACGCCCCAGGTGGAGAAGATCGTCCATACCAGTGGCGTAAACAACGGGATGGCCCTGGTCTCGGCCATGCACATCACCGCCGGCGTGTATGTCAATGACAATGAATCGGGGTTGATCCAGGACATCGACAAATGGCTGGAACAGCTTGCGCCGTTCCAGGAAGGCTACTTGCATCATGAAACAGGCGAGGACAACGGCGACTCACATCTGAAGGCCCTGCTGGTGCACCATCAGGTGGTCCTGCCGGTGACCAACGGCAAACTGCTTCTCGGAACATGGCAGAGGGTGTTTTATGCCGAGTTCGACGGCCAGCGGTCCAAGCGGGTGGTGGTGGTCGTCATGGGAGAGTAAGGGGGCCTCTGATTCGCGGCCCCGGCAGCTCTTTAGTCGCGTGACGTTACGCGGCCATTGCTTGCGGAGCCGGCAGCTTGAGAACAATTTCTGCGCGTCCTTCGCTGAGGGCCAGCTCGGCGCCAATGGAGTATGCCATTTCCTGCAGGAACATGAGGTCCTTGGACAAGATGTTCTTCGCATCAGGCACGATTCCCTGGGACTCGTCATTTGACTTCCATTTCAACTCCATGAGGCAGCGGCCATCCTTCACCTGAGCCGAGATAGACAGTGAAAGCGGCTTGGTGTTGCGGCCAATCAGCTTGCTTAGGAAAAGCACCAGGAGCTGGCGAAGCACGGGACTGCTGGTGACCTGAATGGAAGGGTTCCACTGCCGGTCGAGCGTGAGCAATCCTGAATGCAGCAGCACGGTGAAATCGTTGAAGAGGTCGTTGAGCAGGGCGTCCAGGGAAGTCCACGGGCCGGTGGGTACGGCGAGTTCGCGCACCAGCGCCGAGATGCCTTTGGTCAGGGAAATCGCGCGGTCGGCCTGCTGCTCAATGTTCTTCAGGTCGTTGGGGTGCGTGGAGATGCCGCCGTTGGGCATTCCCAGAACTTCCAGAAAACAGCGCACACTGGTCAGCGGCTGGGCCAGATCGTGAGCAAGAGAATGGATCAGCGCCCGGAGCGGCGTCTGCTGCACTACGATGGCGTCAGCAGAATTGCCAATCGATGGCGACTGATAATTCTGGGCCGCGGAAATATCCGAGTGCGCTTGCACAGGATATGCCGCACCCTGGGACGGAGCGATTCTTCCTATTCTGTAGCCTGCGCCGCGGACGGTATAGATGAGTTTATCTTCTTCCGTGACGTCAACTTTCTTGCGCAGGTAGTTAACGTAAACGTCCACCAGGTTGCTGTCGGTTTCCGGCTGCAGTCCCCAGGATTCCCGCAGAAGTTCCTGGCGAGGAACGGTTTCTCCGGCATGGCGCATCAGCAGGTACAGCAAGTCAAACTCTTTCGGGCTCAGCTTGATCTCTCGCGCGCCGCGGTGGACCCTGCGGGAGGCGGGGTCAAGTTCCAGGTTTTCCACCCGGAGCACGCTGAGCGAAGGATCGGCTTTGCGGCGCAGCAACGCGTTGGCCCGAGCCGCCAGTTCCTGGAACGAAAATGGCTTGGTGATGTAATCATCGGCGCCAAGGTTCAGAGATTGGATGCGATCAGAAACTTTGTTGCGCGCACTCAGCACCATGACTGGAGTTTCCAGGCCTTCTGCCCGGAGTTTCTCCAGCAGTTTGAGCCCGTCTGTCTGGCCAAAGTTCAAATCAAGGATAATGAGCTTATAGTTCTGGCGTTGTAGTTCAGCCAAAACGCTTTCTTCATCCAAAGCAGTGTGGACTGCGAACCCTGCGGACTCCAGGGACTTCGATAGAAATGTTGCTAGGTGAACGTCATCATCGGCGAGGAGTATCGACATGGCTAGTGACCTTCCTGAGAAACGGACTATGGTAGGGATAGTTAGAATGCAACAATCTAAAATAGCTTACGTTAAAGATCCCCCAACCTCCGCGTCGAATGCTGCCATTTTGAAACTGAACCCGATTCTAGCGCACATTCTCACCCGATCTTTATAGATTAATTTAATTTTAGAATTGGAGGGAACCTGAACGCGCAGACGCACTGGAAAGCGAAATCACATATCGGCACACTTCATTAGGCTGAACTCCACTGTTATCATAGGGTTTCGCGGGTCGATCCAGTACCGGGCCGTATTTTACGTGGATGGCGCTTCTTTCTGCCTCACCCGAATCTTGATACGATGAATAGTTTTGAATTCCCGAAAGGCAGTCAACAGTATTAAATGCCGGCGAAATCTTTCAATAACTTTATTGGTGGTGAGTGGGTTGGGTCGCGTAGCGGCCAGACGTATGAAAACCTGAACCCCGCGGATACTCGCGACGTGATTGGTATTTTTCAACGCTCCGACAAGCGCGACGTGGACGACGCTGTTTCCGCCGCGCGGCAGGCCGTCGATCGCTGGCGGCTGATGCCCGCACCCAAACGCGCGGAGATCATCTACCGCGCCGGTGAAATCCTGCTGGAACGCAAAGAAGAATATGCCCAGCTCATGACGCGCGAGATGGGCAAGGTGCTGAATGAAGCCCGTGGCGATGTTCAGGAAGCCATTGACACCGCTTACTACATGGCCGGTGAAGGACGTCGCTTGTTCGGCGCCACTGTTCCTTCAGAGCTTCCCAACAAGTTCGCCATGGCGGTGCGCATGCCGATCGGCGTCTGCGGAATGATCGCGCCGTGGAACTTTCCCATGGCCATTCCCTCATGGAAGCTGTTGCCCGCTCTGGTCTGCGGCAATACCTGCGTGATTAAGCCCGCGGAAGACACGCCACTCTCCACGTTGAATCTGGTCAAAACCTTGACCGATGCCGGTCTGCCGAAAGGCGTGGTGAATATCGTTACGGGATTCGGACCAGAAGCCGGAGCGCCCATCGCGGAGCACCCTGACGTGCGCGCCATTTCATTTACGGGATCAAGCGAGGTCGGACGCGTGGTCGGTGAAACCGCGGCGCGTTCATTCAAACCCTGTTCGCTGGAGATGGGCGGAAAGAACGCCATCATCATTCTGGATGACGCGAATCTCGATCTCGCGCTTGACGGCGTGCTCTGGGGCGCGTTTGGCACGACCGGACAGCGCTGCACCGCGGCCAGCCGCGTCATCATCCAGAAAGGCGTGTATCGCCAGTTTGCCGACAAACTTATTTATCGCACGCAGCGGCTCAAGGTCGGAAACGGCCTGGATGAAACCGTGGACGTGGGTCCGCAGATCAACGAACAGCAAGTTGCCACGACGGAAAAGTACGTCCAGATTGGCAGGAACGAAGGCGCCAGGCTGGAGTCCGGCGGCAAAGCCCTGAACAAACCCGAGCACGCCTATGGATGGTTCTTCGAGCCCACGGTCTTTACTGACGTAGATGCGAAGATGCGCGTGGCCCAGGAAGAGATCTTTGGGCCGGTGCTCAGCCTGATTCCATGCGACACGTTTGACCAGGCCATTGAGATCGCCAATGGAGTTACCTATGGCCTGTCTTCCTCCCTCTATACTCGCGATGTCAACAAGGCATTCCGCGCCATGCGTGATATCTATGCCGGTATTACCTACGTCAATGCGCCAACGATCGGCGCGGAAGTGCATCTGCCCTTTGGCGGCACCAAGTCGACGGGCAACGGCCATCGCGAAGGCGGCCTTGGGGCCATTGATTTTTACACTCAATGGAAGTCCATCTACATTGATTTCTCTGACCGGTTGCAGCGGGCGCAGATCGATACGATCGAATAGCTGAGGGCGGGGTTGGTTCAGATTGCCCTTCCAATTGCTCTGGTTGCTTTATTGCTTCCGGCAGATGCTCTCTTTGCCCGTTTCCTCGGTGGAAAGGTGGACCGTATCAACACCTCCGCAGGAATCCCCAGTTTACTGTGCAGCTTACGGATCATGTTCAGCGAAAGTGGCCGAGCGCCTCTCATTACTTCATAGACCCGGGTTCGCTGGCCAATGATTCCTATTAAAGACCGATAGTCCTGGTTTTGCTGCTCCAGCCGAAACTTAATGGCGTCGATGGGGGTCGGAAAATCGATCGGATAATGCTCACGCTCGTATGCCTCAATCAAGGATACGAGGACATCGAGTTCATCTCCTTTTGGCGTCCCGGAACTCGAGCCCCAAAGCGCTTCTACTCGATGGAGCGCCTCGTCATAATCTGCTTCACTTCTGATCGGCTTTATGCGCATATTGCACCGTCCTGACATCAATCCGGTCATATTCTTTGTGCGTTCCCAACCACTTAATGAAAACAATTTGTCTCTGATAATCAATGGCTGCTACAAGTCGATAGTCGTTTCCTTTAACGTTAAAAACAACGCGGTCTTCGCCAACGATACTTGCATTTCCATAGCTCGCTTTAACCTCGGCCGGTGAGTTCCAAACTGACGCCTGCGCTTCGTGAAACCACGCGTCCAGAGCTGCCTTCACAGCCTTATAATCTTTGCGGGTCCGCAAAGATTCAGAAAAATCATTCAGAGTCCGGCGCGCAATCACTCTCACGGTCACCATCGTATATCATGAATCTATGATACGCTTGTACCCGAATTGGGTACAAACAAATTTGTGGAAAGGACCGGAGATGGCACTTGTCGGAAATTGACACAGCAGAAGTCAGAAACGCGCAAGGCCCATGGGCTAGTGGAATGCACATATTCCATTGTGAATGACGATGCGGATGGCCGATGTTTTCAGATCACTACCTACGGCTCGGCAACGCGCAAAAAATCGGCACGGCGAGTCAGACAATTCGTTTCGCGCCCGAGGCAATTAAGCAACTCAAAGACCTGCTGCAGAAGCTTTGACAAAGCAGGACTGCCGGTGCATTGAGTTTAGCGGGCTAGCGTGTTAAATCAAATATTCTAAAAATCGCGCCTCAGAGCGGCTTTTCAGGCCATGAGGCATCTGCACTGGACGCCGTCCGGCTTATAATGCTCGCAGGACTCCGTGCATTTCATGCCAAAAATGCCCGAGAGCGGATTTGTGCCAGCACCAAAACCGGAGAAGACCAAACGTTCGCTGTCCCAGCGACGCGCCCTGCTGATACCGCTGGCGCTGGGCATTGTATTGCTTTTCGGCGTGGTCTTTGCCCAGCAGGCGTTCAACCTGAAACAACTGCGTCCTGATTCCGTCGAACAAACGCTGTCTCTGGTGGCGCTTTCCGCGCTGGTCTTTCTGTTGCTGGTAGTCCTCACGTTTGTTTTGCTCCGCAACCTGCTTAAGCTCTATGCTGAGCGGCGTCTGGGCGTGCTTGGTTCGCGTTTCCGCACCCGCATGGTGATTGGCGCCCTGGTGCTTTCCTTTGCTCCCGCGCTGGTGATGTTCATGTTCTCTTACGGATTGATGAACCGCTCCATTGATAAATGGTTCTCCGGTCCGGTGAGCGCACTTCAGCAGGACTCAGGCCGGGTGGGTGAGTTTATGGCCAGCTACTCTGGCGACAATGCCCGCCAGGAAGCATTGGAAATCGCCGCGTCACCCGAGACCCAGCACGCGTTCGATACCGCCAACTACTCCGGTGTACTGCACGAGTTTCGCCGTCACCAGCCCACGTTGCAGGGCGGATTTGCTTTGGCCATCCAGGACGGCGCCGCTGTGGCCAGCTGGAATGCTCCACGGCCGTGGCCAATGCTGCGGAAGGTGCTGCCCGATCTCCAAGCGTTGCAACAGTCGCCGCAGCAATGGAAGTTTCAGAATGCGGAATATCTGCTGGCTTCCGCTCCGGCAGGGAACTCAGGGAAAATCCTGGTTGGACTTCCTTTGCCCGCTGGCTTTACGTCGGCGCTGGAGCAGATTAAGCAAAACCAACAGCAATATCTGGCGTTAAGCCGGCAGGCAAAGCGCATCCGCGGCCTGTACATGCTGTTGCTTGCTCTGCTGACGGCGCTGGTGTTGTTTGTTGCCACATGGCTTTCGTTGTTCGTGGCTAAGCTGGTCACCAGGCCCGTGGAAGCACTGGCGGAAGCCACGCGGGAGATCTCACTGGGTCATTTGGGCCATCGTGTAGAGGTCTCCGCGGCCGATGAACTGGGCGAACTGGTTTCGTCGTTCAACAAGATGGCGGCGGAGCTGGAATCCAGCCGCAGAAAAATCGACCTTTCTGCACGCGAACTCACTGACACCAATACGGAGCTGGAGCAGCGCCGCAGACACATTGAGACCATCCTGGAAAATATTCCCACAGGCGTGCTTTCTCTGGGGCCGGACAGACGCGTGACCCACATCAATGTCGCCTTCGGGCGCATGTTCTGGCCCAACGGCGGAGGGCCGATGATCGGCTCTACTCTCAATGAGGTTTTTTCCGCGGACACCGCCGTCGACCTGAACCACCTTCTGCGTCGCGCCGATCGCATGGCCGTGACGGCCACGCAGCTTGAAATTCCCGTGGAGAAAAATACGCTTAACGTGAGCGTGACGGCCTCGTCCGTGCAGCACCTGAAGCAGAGGCTGGGTTACGTAATCGTGTTTGAGGACTTCAGTGATCTGCTGAAGGCACAGAAAGAAGCTGCGTGGCGGGAAGTGGCGCGCCGCGTGGCACACGAGATCAAAAACCCACTCACCCCGATTGCGCTCTCGGCGGAGCGCATCCGCCGGCACCTGGAGCGGGGCACGCCGCCGGACCTGGTTTCGCTCTCGGTGATTCATGACTGCGCGGGGACCATCACGGAAGCCGTGCAGACGGTGCGCTCCCTGGTGGACGAATTTTCTTCGCTGGCCCGCTTCCCCGCTGCACAACCGCGTCCAGCGGACGTGAATGAAATTGTGGAAGGCACGCTGGCCATGTTCAACGGCAGGCTGGACGGTATCCACGTGGAGAAACAGCTCGATGAAGGATTGCCTCTGGCCATGGCCGACCCGGAAGCCATCCGGCGCGCGCTGGCCAACCTGATCGACAACGCCGCTGAAGCCATGCAGGACTCTCTGGTAAAAGAGATACATATTTCCACGTCCTTGCTGGAAAGCAAGGACGGTCTGGAGATCCTGATCGCCGATACCGGCCACGGCATTAACCGCGAAGTGAAAGAAAAGCTTTTTCTTCCTTACTTCTCCACCAAACAACGCGGCACGGGGCTAGGCTTGGCGATTGTGCGGCGCATCATTGAGGACCATCATGGCTCCATTCGTGTGGAAGAAAACAAGCCGGCGGGAGCGAAGTTCGTGGTAGAACTGCCGCTGGCGAATGAGGTAGCAACCGTGGAGCCGCAGAGTGCATAACGTCCTGGTGGTGGACGACGAGCGCGATATTCGCGAATCCCTCCGCGGCATCCTTGAAGACGAAGGATACAAAGTCTTTGTCGCTGAGAGCGGCGAGTCCTGCATGGAGCAGTTGAAGAAGCGCGCCTGTGAAGTCGTGCTGCTTGATATCTGGCTCCCCGGAATGGACGGCCTGGACACGCTGGAACGCATCCGGCAAATGGACTCTCCGCCGGAAGTGGTCATGATCTCAGGACATGCGACAATTGAAACCGCTGTCCGCGCCACCAAACTGGGCGCTTTTGATTTTCTGGAAAAACCGCTGTCCCTGGACAAGACCCTCATCATCCTGAAGAACGCGTTGGAAGCGCACCGCCTTCGCCTGGAAAACACAGAATTAAAAAAACAATTCCAGTCGAAGAGCGTGATCGTAGGGGAAAGCATTCCCATGAAAGCGCTGCGCCAGCAGATTTCCGTCATGGCGCCCACCAACGGCCGCGTGTTGATTTACGGCGAATCGGGAACGGGCAAAGAGCTGGTGGCCCATGCCATCCATGCGCACAGCTTGAGGAAAGACAACCTGTTCGTTGAAGTGAACTGCGCCGCGATTCCGGAAGACTGGATTGAAAGCGAACTGTTCGGCCATCGCAAAGGCGCGCTTCCCGGCGCCGCCGGCGATAAGGAAGGAAAGTTCGAGAAAGCCAACGAAGGCACGCTGTTTCTGGACGAAGTCGGCGACATGAGCCTGAAGACCCAGTCCAAGGTTCTGCGCACGCTGGACGAGCAGAAATTTACCCGCGTTGGCGACGATGAGTCGATCCGGGTCGACGTGCGCGTGATCGCGGCCACCAATAAAGACCTGGAAGAGGAGATCTCCAAGGGCAACTTCCGTGAAGATCTGTTCTACCGTCTGAACGTGATTCCATTTTACGTTCCACCGCTGCGCGAGCGTAAAGAAGACATTTCTCTCCTGGCGGGACATTTCCTGAAAGAATTCTCCGCCGCCTACAGCCGCCGCTCACGCGAGATCACGGACGATGCCATTGAAACCCTGATGCGCTATTCCTGGCCGGGCAACGTGCGCGAGTTGCGTAACGTGATTGAGCGTCTGGTTATCATGAACCCGACGGTACACAAGATCGAGCGTAAGCAGCTGCCGCCGCTCATTCATCGTGAAGGCAGCCGCGCCACCGCTGGATTCTCTACGCTCCATCAGGCCCGCGCCGCCTATGAGCGCGATTACATCCTCAAGAAGCTCGACGAAAGCCACGGCAACGTTACCCGCGCCGCTGAAGTCCTGGGCCTGGAACGTAGCCATCTTTACCGGAAGATGAAGGCCCTGGGGATTGCGGTGAAGGAATAACTTTTTTTACATCCCGAACGCAGAGAGCCCTATTGCTAGGACGCACGTGGCGTGCACCCAATATTTGCTGGTCGGCGCTTCAGCCGTAAACGACTGCTGCCATCTCACCGCTCCAGATTAAACGGGCCTTTCAGCCGGATGTCCCGCGAGGACGAGCCAATCAGAACCTCGAACTGGCCGGGCTCTGCCACCCAGTTTTTTGTTGCTGTGCTGTAGAAAGCCATCGCGTTTGAATCAAGCGTAAACGTTACGACCTGGACCTCTCCGGGCGCCAGATTGACCCGGCGAAAGCCTTTCAACTCCTGAACGGGGCGCTCGACGCTTGCGTGTCCATCATGGACGTAGAGTTCTACCACCTCCGCGCCTGCGCGCAGTCCGGTGTTGTGGAGCTGGAGACTTATTTCGACCTGTTTATCGGGCGCCACCTTGCGCGGCGAAATCTTCAGGTCGCTGTACACGAATTTGGTATAGGAAAGGCCGAAGCCAAAGGGAAAGAGGGGCTCTATTTTTTTCTTGTCGAAATATCTATAGCCCACATAGATTCCTTCCGCGTATTCCACCTGCAGGCCCTCACCAGGATAATGTCCGTAGGCCGGAGAGTCCTGCCATTCCTTCACAAAAGAAACAGGAAGCTTGCCGGAAGGATTTGCGTCGCCAAACAGAACATCCGCGATGGCATTTCCGCCTTCCTGGCCGCCATACCACGAGTCCAGAACAGCGGGTATCTGCGTGATCCACCTGGTCATGATCACCGGCCCGCCGGCATTGATTACCACGATGGTTTTTTTATTCGCCTTGGCCACCGCCGCAATCAAGTCGTCCTGGCCAGCGGGTAGGTCAAGCGACTTGATGTCGTAGTCTTCTGTCTCCTGCGCTGGCGACCGGCCCACAACAATGACTGCAACATCCGCCCTTGCCGCGGCGCTGACGGCCTCATTGATGAACTGCGCGCGCGCCGCCGGAGTGTCTTTGCCGGGGTCCTCGCCCTCCATGGAAACGCCCAGAGCGTAGCTCACCTGCACGTTCTTGCCCGCTCGATCCTGAATCCCTTTCAGTGGGCTGACGGAATATTTGGGATTGACTCGAGAACTGCCGCCACCGCCAGTTCTTGCGACCGCGGCATTTGGACCGATAACAACCACGGAATGGATCTTCGCCGTATCGAGCGGAAGTAAATCTCCCGTGTTCTTGAGCAGAACAATGCTTTCCGTGGCTGCCGTGCGGGCGAGCGTACGCTGTCGAAGTGTGTCCACTGTGCCGGCTGCCTCGTGTGGCTGATCGAACAGCCCGCTTGCGAACATCACGCGCAGCATGCGGCCGACATTGTCATCAATCGCTGCCGCCGATATCTTGCCCGACTGTATTTCCGGAAGCACTTTCTCCGGAACCAGCCAGCCACCGCCGTTGCCTGCCGCTATTGTCTTGGCTTCTTTTAGCCACGCTTTCATTGGCTCGCCACCGGGCATCTCCAGGTCCATTCCGGAATTCACCGTGGCTGTCGTGCTGTAGGTGCTGCCCCAGTCGGATACTACAAAGCCTTTGAAACCCCATTGTTTTTGCAGCACGTCCTTTAACAAGAAAGGATTTTCCGCACAATACGTTCCATTGAGCCTGTTGTAGGCCGACATCACAGACCAGACGCCGGCTTCCTGGACGGCAGCTTTGAATGCGGGAAAATAAATCTCGTGCAAGGCGCGCTCGTCAATCTTCGCGTTGACCCGATGCCTCTCAAACTCCTGGTTGTTAGCGGCAAAGTGCTTGACCGTTGCGATAACGCCCTCTTCCTGGACCCCCTTGATGTAAGCCACTGCCAGCCGGGAAGCGAGATAGGGATCTTCGCCGTATCCCTCAAAGTTTCTTCCCCAGAGAGGCGTGCGGTTCATGTTCACGGTTGGACCCAGGATCATGTCCCGTCCCAGAGCTTTCAGTTCCTGCGCGATGGCTTGCCCCTCCCGGTGTACCAGGTCGGTGTCCCAGGTGGCAGCCATGGCCACTCCTGCGGGAAAGGCCGTTGTGTTGACTGTTACCGCGGGATTGGTCTGAGAGGAGGGGCCGGACCATGTTCTTATGCCAAGCGGACCATCGGCCATCTTGATGGAAGGAATGCCGAGCCGTTCATTGGGAACGGTCTGCATCCAGTTGGCGCCGCTCAACATGGCAACTTTTTCTTGCAGAGTCATACGGCCCAGCAAGTCTTGAACGCGTTGCTCAACCGGCAAACCGGGAGTTCTGTAAGGTGGGAGGCTGACACTACTTTGAGTCTGGGCAACGTTCAGCACCGCAGCGAAGAGCATTGGAACGAGACAACAGAGTCTCTGCATTGTAAAAAAGATCTCCTTTTTGACCCCAAAAGGCGATTATGAGTGTACAACGTTTGATGTCCCGGCTCAGTAAGGAGTTCTTACAATCTCAAGGTGAACAGCTTTCGGTGATGGGAGGAAATTGGGACTCAAAGCATCATTAAGCGCAAAGTATCCCCGACGGCGCTATACAAAGCGAGCATTTACCATCAAAGCGAACATTATTATTTCAAAAATGTATTGGCTTTAGTCTTTGCAGGTATCGAGGGCTCATGACGATGCTTTGCGTCGAGGCTTCTTCGCCGCGCTCTTTTTTGCGGGAAGCGCCAGCACGAAGTCAAGGCCCCGTTTGAGCCACGCGTTGAGCGTTGCGCTCGTCCGGTAGCCTTCAGGGTCGACCAGAACAAAACCCTTCGGACGCCGGCCAGCGAATTCCAGAGGACGCACATGCGGCTGGGCGAGCGTACTCTCGTAGGCTTCGTGTCCGACGCGGACCATGAGCGCCGAAGCGCTGACCCCACAACACATGTTGCCGCGTACCATGAAGATCAGGCCACCCATCATTTTCTTTTCGATGACATTGCGCTGGCCCGAGAGGACCGAGCGCACGCGTTCTGCCGCCTTATCGTCGTATGGCATGGTCAGCGCTTCCGCGCGAGCACAGCCTTCACCGCCTTCACGATAAATGGCGCGGTCAGGCCGTATTTTTCCATCAACTGGTCGGGCGTGGCGGACTCGGCGTAGGTGTTCTGGATGCCGACAAATTCCATGGGCACGGGACGCGACTTGGCCACGGCGCGCGCCACCTGCGACCCCAGACCGCCATCGAGCAGGTGCTCTTCCGCTGTGACGATGGCCCCGCACTCTTCCGCGGCCTGTGCGATGGCGGCTTCGTCGACCGGCTTGATCGTGTGCATATCGAGCACGCGGGCATTGACGCCTTCGTCGGCGAGCTGCGCCCGTGCCTGCAACGAATAGCCGACCTCAAGCCCGCACGCGATGATCGCGACATCGCGGCCGTTGCCGTGCTGCTTGGCCTTGCCGATTTCAAACGTGTCCTCTGGTCCGTAGATGATCTGGGCTTTGGGGCGTCCGGTGCGCATGTAGACCGGACCAACGTGCTCGGCCATGCGATGCACCAGCGCGCGCGCGCAGAATTCATCGGACGGATTGAGCACCACAAATCCGGCCAGCGCGCACATGAGTGCGTAGTCTTCCACCGCCTGCTGGCTGGGACCGTCTTCCCCGATGGAGATACCACCGTGCGAGCCCACGAACTTGGCGTTTACGCCAGGGTAAGCCACGCACATACGGAGCTGGTCATAACCTTTGTCGCAGAGGAAGACCGCGAACGACGACGAGAAAGGCAGCTTGCCTGACAGCGCCAGACCGCTGGCAATGGACACCATGTTGGCCTCAGCAATGCCGCAGGTAAAAAAGCGGTCGGGAAATTCCTTCTGGAACTTGGCGCTGAAAGTCGACTTGGCCAGGTCGGCGTCGAGCACAACGACGTTGGGATTTTTCTTGCCCAACTCAACCAGGGCCTGGCCGTAAGCTTCGCGCGTGGCAACGCCCAACTTCACTTCGAATTTTGGTTTGGTGGGAATTGTGGTTGAGCTCAAGTAATTCTCCTTTTTTACCAGCCTCTATTTAGCCTTGTCATCCTGAGCAAGCACGAACGACGCAGGAGTGAGGGCGCAGTCAAAGGATCCCGAAAAACTTTTTCCGCCGTTACTGTGTCAGGGAGTTCTTACTATGCCCCGGACAAAACCCGCTGGCGGCCCTCGTGAGAACGCCTTGAGGCTGCGTCGTGATCTTTCATCATCCTCGGGATCTTTCGACTTCGCGCCCATCATTCCCGAAGCAAAAAGTCTTTCGCGGCGCTTCGCTCAAGATGACAGTCCTTGACGGTCACGCACTCGAAACGGCGTATCGCTCAGGATGACAGTCCGTGACGGTCACGCACTCGAAACGGCCATCTTCATTTTGTTGCTTTTCCCATCTGCGTTCATCCGCGCAGATCAGCGGCGAATTCTTACAGCTTCTTCGCCGCCGCTTCCAGTTCCGCCACGGCCGCTGCCACCTGCTCCGGCTTGGGAGCTACGCCGTGCCATTCCGGATTGTTCTCCATAAAGGACACACCCTTGCCCTTGATGGTGTTGGCCACAATGCACGTCGGTTTGCCGCTTTTTGCTGCGCGCGCTGCTTCGAGCGCGGGGACGACCTGATCAAAATCATGGCCGTCGATTTCAACCGCATGCCAGCCAAAGGCTTCGAATTTTTCCTTCAACGGCGCGGGGTTGAGAATGTCTTTCAGAAAGCCGTCGAGCTGCTGGTGGTTGTAATCGACAATCAGCGTCAGGTTCGCCAGCTTGTGATATGCGGCGAACATGGCCGCTTCCCAGTTCTGGCCTTCCTGAATTTCGCCGTCGCCGACCATCACAAAGGTGTGCCAGTCTTTTTTGTCGAGCCGCGCGGCCATCGCCATGCCAATGCCGACGGAGATACCCTGTCCCAGCGATCCAGTGTTCGCTTCTAGAATGGGCAGGAAACGTTTGTCCGGATGTCCCTGCAGCGGCGACCCCATTTTGCGCAGCGTGCTCAGCATAGAGGGGTCGATGTACCCGGCCTCCGCCAGCACGGCGTAGAGCGCGGGACAGCCGTGTCCTTTGGACAGAAGGAAGCGATCGCGGTCCGGCCAGTTGGGCTCGCTGGGATTGTGCCGCAGCACGCGGAAATAAAGCGCAGCCAGCAGCTCGACTTCCGACAGCGAACCGCCGGGGTGTCCGCTTGCCGCCAGGCCAATCATCTTTATGATCTCAATGCGCAGGCGGCTGGCCAGGCGTTTGAGTTCAACGGTGGATTCAATCTTCGGAGTTGCGGCGGCAGTTGTACTCATCGGGTGATCTGTTCTCCGGTAGCGGACTTGCGCACGGCAGAGGGCGCAGCTGAACTTGTGGCCCAAACGAGCATCTCCCGGACGGCCGGGAGCACTGCATGGGCAGACTGATGGTGTTCAATCACTATGTTGAAATCCCGTTCGGGCGGCGAAAAGGAACAGGGTCAGTTTAACCGTGAGCAGAACATGGGGTCAACGAAGTTTGAAGGCTTGCACAGGTTGCGGTGCAATCGCAAAACCAGGCCGCCGATCACGCTGTGCAACACTGATGAAAACAAGGGTTGGGGTCCATGATGTTTCAGCGTTGTCAGCGTGACGGCGGCTTTTCGCAGCTCCCGGTGCGCAGACTCGATGCTGCCTGAGTTCGTGCACCGGGCGGAAGGAGCGAAGTTCAGTAGAGGTGGAAGTTAACGATGATATTCATCTGCACGGCCACAGGATGTCCGTCTTTTTTCGCTGGTTCAAACCGCCAGGTGCGTACAGCTTCCCTGGCTTTTTCATCCAGACCCATGCCGAGCGAGCGGACAACGGCCAGATCTCGCGGGCGGCCATCAGCACCGATTGTCGCCAGGAGAACCACGTCGCCTTGATACTTGGCTTTCCGGGCTTCTTCAGAGAACTCCGGCTCCGGAGTGTAAATCGCACGCGGCATGCTGACGCCAGTGCCGATTTCGTAGATTGCATCACAGCATCCTCCGCCGATGCCATTCCCCCGGCCAGGGCCATCTCCATCACCGTCGCCGCCACCTTTTTTCCCGCCTCTGCCGCCATTCACGCCAGGACCGTTTGAGGCTACGGTGAGATCAGAGAGCGGGTCCCCGATGAGGTTGTTGCGCGGGAAGCTCAGGTCCGGAGGCGCAATCACCGTGGCTTCAACCACCAGCCTGGGCTGACTGTTGCGGAGCACGATTGGCGGTGTGAGCTGCTCCCGCGCCGCGCGCGGCGCTATGCCTGCGGAAGCCAGCGTTTTGTCAGCGGCTCCGCCGCTCCCGCCGCCATGACTTTCACGCGAACCTACGGGCAGATGGTACGGCTCCAGCCGGACCGAAACGCCCATGTGCGAATCAATGCGCGGAGCCGTGCTCTTGACCATTACAAATCCGGCGCCGATCAGAAACATCATGACCGCATGCAGCGCGACTGACGCCGCAAAGTTTGCCCGGCGCACCGGATAAACGCTGCTGGTTTTACCGAACAGACTGGTCAGGACCTGACGGCCAACGAATGCCGGAGTCGCTACGCGGGCAGGTTGCACTTGAGGATCGAGGCCCGTTGTCACGGTCCGCCCGGCGGCTTCCCACTCCAGTTCCAGCTTCAGGCGCATCTTGAAAGTCGTCCGGGGCAGATGGCGCAGATTGGAAGCAAGCTCCAGCAATTCGCCAACGCTGGGTTCACGGAGTGCATTTTCGCGGTCTGAATTCTCGCGGGCCGTAGCCCCAGCCCGGGATGAGCTATCCGGCCCGGCAAGCATCTGGTCAATGGCCTGATCGAGTTCGTCGTAAACGGAAAAATTATTCATGGTCGGTTCTCGCTTTGCTGCGCAAAGTCTCCAGAGCGCGGAATTGAAGCTGCTTCACCGCGCCTTCGGATCGTCCCAGTTCCTGCGCGATCTCACGCACGCTTCTTTGATCAACAAAGCGGCGCACGATCACCAGGCGCTGGTCGGAAGGCAGGCGGTCCACCAGTTGAAAGAGCATGGCCCGTCGCTCGACGTCATCGGCATCGGATACAGCTTCGGCGTGGTCTTCCATGGGGCCGTCGGATGGAATCTCCACGTTTCTGGCGGAGCGCTGCCACCGGTCGGCCAGCGCATTGGCGGCAATCCGCAGCAGCCACGCCGCAAAGGGAACGCCGCGCCACTGGAACCGGCCGATGTTTCGCAATGCCTGGTGAAAGACCTCGGCGGTCACGTCCTGCGCTTCTTCGCGGTCAGCGGTGCGTCGCGCCACGAAGGCGTAGACGCGATGAAAGTTGCTTTCATAAAGCTCGGCAAAGCGGCTCGGATCATGCTGCGCCGCCTCGATCAGGAGCCGTTCGTCGGTTATGTTCGCTAGATTGGCAACAGCGTTCAACTTGTTGCTCCCTTTAACGTGGGCCCTTCAACCTGTGACTCTTCAATCTGTGACCCCAGGGGACCCACGTTCGCTTTCTATAGAGCTAAACCGGTGGGAGAGGAGAAAGGTTACGGCGCGGTTTGCCTAAATCTTTTGCCTGGACATTGGTAGATCGAAGATGTTGAGGTTTTTTGCAGAGGAAAGCGTGTTTGGCAGCAGCTTAGTGGCTCCATTTGACTTTTGTGCACCGGGCAAACTCGTGCGAAAAAACAATGGCAACCCAAGGACTCTCAGGCGTTAACGGTGGGTAATCTACCCTCCATTGCCAAATTTTCTCTTGGTCATCTATCGGAATAGCTTGCCATATAGAGGCATTTCCCCCAGGTCGCAGGACAGGAGAAGTAAGTGGCCTGTCACATTCGACAGATAATATGATCGGATTCTGAATTGCAATGTCGGTGCCTATGACTATCTTTAGACCAAACGGGGCATCGTCATACGGCGAATGTACGGTCTCACTGCCGACAACATGCACATGTTCAACCGGTACTGCAGGCGTCTGTTGCGGAGTATGTCGCTTTTTTGGCGTAGGTGTCGGTGCGGGCGATTTGGTGGAGCCAGCGTTCGGGATTGTTATGTATTGGGTTGGAGGGATTGGCGGCTGCTCAGCACACATAACCTCGAATCGTTTCGGCCCATAGAGCTGAACAACGACCGCCTTAGAGTGGGCAAATTTTTGAGGATCACTTAGCCACAGCTCGGCAGAGCCGTCCTTTTCAACCATGACTCCGAGGTGGCCGCTGGCTAGGCTTATTCCCGCAGCTTGGGGGTCTCCGGTATCGGGCCTCACCATTACCCCAATACCTTCACCACCAGTTATGTGTTCCGTCGCTGTGAATCTGACAAATGGAAATACCTGATCATTAATTGTTTTCGGAATGACTGTTACCCGTTGTCCGAAAGGCGAGCCCAGAATATTTGGAATCTCTACTTGGATAAATTCTAAGGCATACTTGCAGGGAGTTCCATTTTTTCGCGCGGGTGTTGGCGTCTGCGAGGCTTCACTTTGGGGCTTAGGTTCAGATTTAGCCTGCGGAGACGTTATGGGTGTAGTTGATATTTTGTCCCTGTGAAAGAGAGCTGTCACTACAATGGCGAAAACGAATACAGCAAAAATCCCGGAAGACGCTCCCCATTTCCAGGTCCTATAGGGTGTATGGCTCGGATTGTCCCAAGGGTTCTTGTGTCGGTTTTTACCTTGTAGGAATTCAGAACTGAGCCAGGAACCGAGACTCCATATCACGGCCAACAAGAAAAACAAATAGGACACAATAAAAGCTAGATTTACCAACCACCGGAAATGGGCGCCTTGGCCAAGTTGCTCCACTGCTATGCCTACCGCAATGAAGCACACGATAAGCACGCCTGGACTCTTCCAGTGGAACAATGCGGACAAAGGTTCCCGCATTGCCTTGGCCATTTGTGCGAAAGCTCGCCACAATTTTGTAGCCATTGCAAGGATGGCAAGAGCATAGGCGCGCAGGTGTGGCTTGATCGTGCGGAACCATGATGGACGAGGTGGTCCCGGAGGCAATGGAGGAAGACTATTCTGGGTTTTAGATGGGGCCAAAAATCACCTTTCCGGCTCTGGCCCTCACGGTAGATGGGGTCGGCTTGAAGAATTGGGGCCAATTATCTCATTATCCTCCTTGCCATCTGCTAATTCCCAACCGCCTCTTCCTCCATAAACGCAAACACTTCTTGCGGCTCGTTGCACATCCAGACTGGAGCGAACGATAACCGATGCAACGGCGTGGGGCCGTGTCCCTTCAATGCGGCAAGGTGCTTGGGTGAGCGGTAGCCTTTGTTCGACGCCAGATCGTACTCCGGATAGACCGGGTCCCAGCAGCGCATCATCTCGTCGCGTGCGACCTTGGCGATGATCGATGCGGCGGCGATGGAGATGGAGAGCGCGTCGCCGTGAATGATGTTGGTCTGCGGGCACTCCCAGTTGACGCGCACGGCGTCCACCAGCAGGTGATCGGGTGCGGGAGAGAGTTGCGCCACGGCTTCGCGCATGGCCAGCAGGGAAGCCCAGTAGATGTTGAGCTGGTCGATGCGGGCCACATCCACTGCGGCGACAGCATAAGCAACGGCGTGTTGCTTGATTCTCTCCGCCAGGGTTTCGCGGGTCTTCTGGTCGATCAGCTTGGAGTCACGCAGGCCTTTGATGCGATAGTCGCGTTCAAGAATTACCGCAGCCGCCACGACCGGGCCAAACAGGCAGCCACGGCCAACTTCATCCACGCCGGCCACAAGTTGCGCGCCGGAGGCCCAGGCCAGCTTTTCGAATTTCGGTGTGCACTTCAACCGCTTGAGCAGCCGCATCTTCATGGTACCGGCGGAAAAGGGCAGACCCGTTTCGGGGTTCACAGGGACCGGAATCTTCTTCCGCCTGTTCGCCCGTTTCATTGCTTGAGGCATGGAAGACAGGTTAGCGCAAACGGACACAGACAAGCAAAACGCCCGAGTTGAATGCCCGTTCGTTCATGGCCGGTCGGTCATATAAGGTCTACAGGCTTCGTACATCGTCCCAGCGTGCATCATAACGAAGCCAAAAAAATAATTTGGCCAGTAATGTTAAGGCCAGGTAAACAACAAAGACGCTGGCCAGATTCCCACCAATCAAATTCCAATTTTAGCTGGTTCCAAATTTTGGAATTGTAAAGATTGCAACTTACAATTTTTTGAATTCTTTCAAAGATAACCTTTTGGTAAACCAATCATTTTGATATGGAACTATATTTGCTTTCTCTAAGACTAAACACGGGAAATCAGTGGTCGAGAGTAAAAGAACTTAAAAAATTAATAGATCGAGAGTAAAGAATGGTTAACAGTCAGAGTAAAGAACGGTTAAAAAGATTTCCCTTCATCTCTTCTTTGTTTGCAGAAAACAAAGTGGAGCGACAAGCAGATCATACAAATTCCATGGAGGCATTACATTTATATGAAGCAAGCCAGACAAATACTTACTTGGGTCCTCATCGCCTGCTTATTTTCTCTGCCGGCATTTGCGGCGCTTACAGGCGATATCGGCGGAACGGTGACGGACCCGAATGGGGCCGTGATCGTCAGCGCAAAGGTGACCGTAAGGAACGTGAGTACGGGAGCAGTTCGCACAGTAACCACCGGAGACCTGGGACAATTCTCTGTTCCTCAGCTGGAATTAGGAACGTATGAAGTCAGTGTTCAAAAAGACGGGTTCAAGGTTTACTCGGAGAAAGTTGTTGTGCGCAGCAGTGAAACCGCCCGTCTTAACGCACAGTTGCAACTCGGGTCCACAGGCGAGACGGTAACGGTTGAAGCCACCACCCAGACGCTTGATGTAGCCACCGCCCAGATCAGCAATACGCTGGAAACGGAAACCATTCAGGCCCTGCCCAACCAGGCGCGCGATCCCGTGGCCTACGCCACTCTTGCGCCAGGCACCGCGCCGGTCAGTAAAGACAATCCTTTTCTCGGGGTCGGAAGCTTTAATTCCAACGGCTCGCGCGGCCGCGCCAACAACATTGTGGTGGACAACATCATCAGCAGCGATGTTTCCACGACGGGTGAAGCGGGGAATGGCACGTTCAGCTATGACGGCGTCCAGGAATTCAAGCTGATCAGCAACAACTTTGATGCTGAGTTTGGCCGCAATTCCGGATCACAAGTGCAGATCATAACCAAGGGCGGCGGCAACCAGTTCCATGGCAGTGCGTACTGGTTCCATCAGAACAATTTCTTTAATGCTCGCGACTTCTTTAACAATACTGACGCCAACGGAAACCCTGGCCCCGGACCGGTCAACCACTTCGTTCAGAACCAGGGTGGATTCACCGCCGGCGGACCGGTCTGGAAAGACCACACTTTCCTGTTCGGCCACTGGGAACTGGATAAGACGCGCGGCAGCTCCGGTGCATCGGTCGCCGCGGTAGCTACGCCCGGGGAAGTGGCCGGCATTACGGACCCAACCTCGCTCGCGCTCTTCAATCAGTATGGTGCGCCGAGTTCACCTACCGGAGCGATTGCCAGCCCCGCGCCGAATGTGGACAACGGTCACTCCTGGTCTGTCCGGCTGGACCAGAACCTGCACAACGGACGAGATTCATTCTTCGTTCGCTATGGTAAGAATCCTGATGCGAATGTCAGTCCTTCCCTTACCTTTGTCGGTACCAATCTTCCTGGCTTCGGGGCGCAATTCGCCGGCCAGGCAGTGAATATAAGCGCTGGCTACACGATGAGTCCCACCAGCAACATCGTGAACCAGGCCCGCTTTGGCTTTGGACGCACCGCTGCCGCCTTTGTTTCCAACTCGCCTTTTCCAATCGGGCCGGCGCTCGTCTTTCTCGATAAGGATGGATTCGGCGAATCCAACATCATTCCCCAGGGACGCACACAAAAGACGCTGCAATACGGCGATACGCTCTCCTGGGTCCACGGGCGCCATACGTTCAAGTTTGGCACTGACTTTATCAACTACAACGCGCCAAGCTTTTTCGATGCCAACACCAACGGTACTTTAACGTTCCTCAGCTTCGCCGATTTCCAGGCAGGCAATCCGTTCAGCTTTACCCAGCGGTTTGCGCAAACAACGTTCCGCGTCAATAAGGCCCTGGATGCATTTGCATTTGTTCAGGATGATTTTCGCCTGACCAGCACCCTGACGCTGAACCTGGGTTTCCGTCTTGAGTCGTCCGGTGGTGTTTCGGAACAGAACAACATTCTTTCCAACCTTAACCCGAACAATATAACTCCTATTGGAGTTCTGGGAACCGGCCCGCTTGGCGGCGTCGATATCGGCGGAGACTCGTTCCATCGCAATTACAACCCGGCTCCTCGTGTTGGTTTTGCGTGGAATCCAGGCCATGGCAAGTTCGTGGTCCGCGGCGGTTACGGAATCGCTTATGACTACATCTTCCTGAACCCGATTACCAACCTGCGCTTCTCGGCGCCGTTTGTGTATTCAATTACCATTCCACAAGCCGCATTCACCGGGTCCAACAGCTATGCCAACGTTGTGGCCGGCACCTCGGCTGCGCAGGCACAGGCGCAATCGGCGATCAATGGTTTCCCGTCCAATTTTGTTAACTTCGGTTCCATGGCGGCGGTCGACCAGAACCTGGACAATCCACGCAACCAGCAATGGAGCACCGGCGTGGAGTATCAGGCAAGCAGAGCGCTGACCTTGAAGGCCACGTATGTCGGAACCAAGAACGATCATCTACAGGTAACCACGCCGCTGAACTTTACTGATCCCGCCCTGCGCCCTGCGCCCGCCACCGACGCAGCGGACCAGGCTGCGAGAATCGCTCAGTTCAAGAGCTTTGTGAGCGCGGAGAGCCCGTCTTCCGCAACGGCCACCAATAACCGCATCGATCCCCGGTTTAACACTGTGACTCAGGTACAGAGCATTGGCACCTCGAACTACAATGCTCTGCAACTTGAAGCGCTGGGCAAATTCAAAGACCTGACGTTCAACGCCAACTACACCTGGAGCCACAGCATTGACGATGTGTCGGACGTTCTTAATGTGCTCGTGAACGACTCGCCCGCCATCGCCAGTCCAAATCAGCCCCTGTCTTTCAACCGGGCCAACTCGCAATTCGACCTGCGCCAGCGCTTCAACCTGAGCTATGCCTATAACGTTCCGTTTGCCCGCAATATGAGCAGCGGTACGATGAAGCGCATCTTTGACGGATGGACGCTGAGCGGTGTCTTCTCCACCCAGACCGGTTTCCCGGCTACCATTTTCGCGGGATCGATAGCAGGTGTCGGTGACGTTCAGTTGCTGGGTGCAGGCACGGCATGGGCGAACGGCAACGCCACGACGTTCCAACCCGTGGCTTTTGGCGGCCAGGCGGGACTCGGCGACATAACTCAGCCGCTCGTTGGCAATCAGGGGACCAGCGGACGAAATCATCTGCGTCTGAATGGCTTAACCGACTTTGATACCGCGATCAGCAAAAACTTCAAAGTCATGGAAGGCAAAAACCTGCAACTGCGTTGGGAAGTCTTCAACGTCCTGAATCATCCCAACCTTTCCGGCTTTGCCAATACATTCACGGCGACTAACTTCGGGACCTACAACAGCACTGCCACCAACATGCGGCAGATGCAGGTTGCAGCCCGATTCCAGTTCTAATCCTCCGAAACTAACATGGCCAGCCTTTTTTAGGGCTGGCCTTTTTACTGTTATGTGCTTTTGTTGATTCAAGAATGAGTCGGATCCGAGACTTTCTTGCTTCCCGTGGCAGCAATCGCGGCCACAATCGAACGCTTCTGCTGGATGCTTAATTTGGTTTAGGTGGCGATGAGACCTGAAGAAGGATTTGCACATCGAAATCCAGGCGCAGACTGCCCTTTCGCGAAACAAGGACCGAATAGCCGGGATTACTGTTGTCCAAGGCCATGTCCTTGATGCCGATCACCCCGCGATTGGCCGCACCGATCGCTCCGCTTGAAGACAATATGTTTGCCCCTACTAACTGCGCATTGGACTGTATCGCTGACAGGACCGAGCCTCCTGTGCCTTTGCCTTGCGCCATTTGCACCGGCATGTCCGTTATTCTTGTCGTTGGGACCGTGGTGACTCGTATTGGAGCAGCGATAGCGATGATGATCGCCGGATATTGAAATGGCATTTCTTTTTTACCGGGGGGAATGACCTGATCGAATACCAGTCCGACACGAGATTCTGGATGATCTTTACTGTCTCGAACCACTTCGGTGACATGCCCCCACGCCCTGGAATTGCGGGGCAACACAATCTTGCCTTTGTAAAGAAGGTCCTGAACCAGGATGCACTCAACTTTGTCATCCACCTTTAACTTTCGCGCCTCCAAAGGCTTGGTCAGTTCACAAATAATGGCTGTTCCCGCGCCAGGCCGGTATACGACGGCGGCATCCGCCTGGCTGTTCTGTGTCTTGCTTGGATCATCCGCGGCGGGCGGCCCGGGCTGCTCTACTGCCGGAGAGTTCGCAGTCGAAGGCAGCTTGCTGGTTTCCGTCACAGACGACTGTGACGCCATGCTGGATTCAACCGGGGGAAAATTCAGCACGCCAAGAACGGCAACGATACCATAGAGCTTCATGGTCCACCTCGTGGGAAGGCCGAGCCGCTTATCGATGAGTCGTATTTTTTGGGGAGACGAAAAACTGCACTAAGACTATGACGTTTGATCGGGTTTGGAAAGGAATTTCTGAAGGACTTTGGAACTGCTCGCCGAGAACCTGCTACAGTGGCCCCGTTAGGGTGTGAAACAGGGCCGAGAAAGAATATTCTTAGAAAACTGTTTTGGCCCTGCGCCACCAGCGCTCAATCGCACCTTTCTAGTCGGCGCTCTCACGCGACCTGAGGGGCCCGCTCCACCAACGGCCCCAAGGTCGGCGAAAGTTTGTGCTGCGCTTATTCCTGCTGTGTTGTGGTTGCTGCTGCGGCAGCCAGCGGACGGTCCACTTCACGCAGACGGGCAGCTTTGCCCTTGAGCTCGCGCAGGTAGAACAGCTTGGCGCGGCGGACCTGATTGGAGCGCAAGATTTCCACTTTGTCGAGCACCTTGGAGTTGAAGGGGAAGATGCGTTCCACGCCCTGGCCAAAGCTCACCTTGCGGACGGTGAAGCTGCCCTGCGGGCCTTTGCGCTGGGAGATGACGGTGCCTTCAAACGCCTGTATGCGTTCCTTGTCGCCTTCTTTGATCTTGACCTGAACGCGGACAGTGTCGCCCGGATTGATCTGGGGAATATCTTTGCGCTGCATCTTAGCAGCCAGTTTTGCCATGATGGGATGCTGTGACATGTTGTCCTCTTCTGCCTCTTAGTCTTCAACGAGCAATTAGTAATTAGTATTTAGTACTTAGCGATGCCGAACCTCGGTGCTAATTACTAATTACTAACTACTAAGTACTTCTTTTTTTCTCAATCTCCGCCAGTAACTTTTTGTCTTCCTCACTCAGCGACTGCCTATCCAGCAGGTCTGGACGATGATGCAAAGTCTTTTCCAGGGCCTTGCGCCGGCGCCACTTGCGTATCTGCTCATGGTTGCCGCCGACCAGGACTTCCGGCACCGCCATCCCTCGGAATTCCGCCGGACGCGTGTAGTGCGGATAATCCAGCAATCCGCCGGATGCGCACGTACTGTCCGGCCCTTCGACTCCCGTTTTTTCAGTAGCACTAAAGCTTTCCTGCCGGGCTGATGCTTCGTTCCCCAGCGCACCGGGGATAAGCCGGGTCACCGTATCTACGATTACCGCCGCGCCCAACTCGCCGCCGCTCAACACGTAATCGCCGATGGAAATCTCGCGGTCCGCCAGCCCTTCAGCAACCCGTTCATCCACGCCCTCATACCGGCCGCAGATAAAAACAACCCGTTCCATTCCGGACAGCTCCTGCGCCGCGCTCTGCGTAAACAACCGCCCTTGTGGCGATAGCAGGATTACAGTTTCTTTCGCACCATCCGCTTTGCGCTGTTCCCGCGGCGCCACACCCAGCGACTCGGCACATTCAAACAGCGGTTCCGGCTTGAGCACCATGCCTTCACCGCCACCAAAAGTACGGTCATCCACTGTCTTATGCCGGTCCCGGGTAAAGGCCCGCAGATCGTGAATCAGTACCTCAACGAACCCTGCCTCGCGTGCTCTGCGCACAATACCAAAATCCAGCGGCCCGCGAAAAAAGTCCGGAAAAATCGTTATGATCTCAAACTTCATCAGCGGACTTTAACTGGCTTTTTAACCACTTTTCTCCGAACCGGGCTTCTTGTGTTGCCGATCTTTTTCTTCTGCCGTCAGCGGCGCGTCCAGTTCGAGCATCCCGTCAGGAAGCTTCATGTTCAACCGCTTGTGCTCGACGTCGACGCTGTCTAAATACGCGGCGGCAAAAGGCACCAGATATTCCTTTTCGCCCCGAACTACCAGCAACGGTGCTTCACCGCCGCTGAATTGCACGTCGAGTACCTGGCCGATCTCGCGTCCGGCATCGGTCACGGTGCAGCCGACCAGGTCGCTAACATAAATCGCGCCGTCGGCCAGCTCCGCGCGTTCGCTGCGCGGGATCTGTATTTCACTGCCGATCAGCGTTTCCGCGTCCGTGATGGAATCCACGCCGGCAAATTTGAATACCACCATGCCTTTGTGGAACCAGTGTTCTTCCAGCTGCAACTCTTGCCGCTGGATGGCCGCCGCACCCAGCTTTGCGGCAAGCAGTTTCCTGCGAGTAGCAAACTTCTCCGGAAAGTCCGTAAGCAATGTTGCCGCCACTTCGCCGATGCGCCCCTGGGTCTTCACCACCCTGGCGACAGTGACAAATTCAGGCTGGCCGTCTTGACGGAGAGCGTCGCCCTTAACGGGCGCGTCGCGATTCATGGCAAAGTCGAACTACTCGTCTTCTTCAATGATTTCCAGCTCGTAGCGTTGTTGCAGCTTCAGGCTGGCTGCGCCCACCAGCGTTCGCATGGACTTGATCGTCCGCCCCTGGCGGCCGATGATCTTGCCGATGTCTGTCGGGGCCACGCGCAATTCCAGCACCATCACGTCGCCGTCTTCTATCGCGGCCACCTGGACCTGGTCCGGCACATCCACAATCGCCTGGGCAATCTGGGCGACGAGCAAGCTCATGTCGCCGGTCATCTCCGCCATATATTTCACCGCTGCCTGTTCCGGGTTGAGATTCAGAAAGACTTAGGTCCCGCTGCCTACGCCGCGGTTACCGCCGGGGGCGCCGACTTGGCGAGCAGACGGCTGACGGTGTCAGAAAGCTGCGCGCCTTTCGATACCCAGTAAGTAATGCGGTCTCGTTTCAGGTCAATCGTAGTGGGATTGGTGCGTGGATTGTACAAACCCACCACCTCCACCGAACGCCCGTTGCGTGCCCGTTCCTTGTCGATCACGACCACGCGGTAATAAGGTTGTTTACGCGCACCAATGCGCGCCAATCGTATCATTAACACTGTTAACTGGTCCTTTCCTGAGGGGGCCCCTACATGCTGGGCAAGTTGTTATTATCGCGTAAGTTGCGGTGGTTTGGCAAGAAGGGCGGAGCCGATGGAGGCCGCTTTGAAAGCCGCAGCTGGGTCGCTGCGGTCAAGCTGCGGTTGTTACATTTCTGACACATCCGCCAGTACTCTGGCCAGAGCGCGACGAACATCCGCAGCCGAGCTCACCTTAAGTACGTGTATTTTCAGCGGCCTCAGCATTCTTTCCACGTTTCCGATAGCCCCATCTAATCCCCGGCCAACCACATCCTCTCTGGCGGGCCTGCGCCCAATCAGGGAGTCGCTGCCGGGCAGCCCATTTTGTATGCGGAACTCTGCCGGCGAGATCGCGCGCTGGTTCGGGAACTCATACTGCAGATAGTAAAGGACGCAGTTGTCTTCCTTGCGCAGGTTGATCGGCGGCAGATCAGGGAAAGCATACAAATCCATGGGGCTGCCGATCAGCACGAATACACGCAACGGATCTTCCTTATGCGAACCCTCTTGCTTATGCGAGCCCTCTTTCCCTTGTGAACCCTTTTCGGCTTGCGCGTCTCCAGGATCGGGCGCCGCGTCGATTCGCCGCATCAGCTCTTCGCGCAGAAAGACCGGGCTCTGTCTCCGACGCTCCCTCAGGTTGCCGACGCTGACCACGCCGGGACCATTCGTAGGGACGAGCATCGCCTTCAACCGGGGCCAGTCCAGATCTTTGCCATCGTCCTGCGTGAAACTGACGCGACGCTGGGGCAGATCCAGCGTCGCCAAATGGAGTGAGCCATTCGACACGTTGATATGGCTGAAGGCCTTGAATGTCGGCAGCGCCACTGCAAGGTATTGCTCGTAAGCCGCGGTGGAACCCTTGAAGGTGTCCGAGGAACTCAGGTCCGCGAGCAACTCCAGTCGCACCGGGCGCTTCGTTTTCAGTGGGAGGTGCAGCCGTCCGTCGATATCAGAGTGGAAGAGATAATCCGGCCCATCTCGCTTGGTCGACCAGAATGCAAAACTGGGTAGGCCGTCCCATGCGTCGCGCAAAGGATCGTTCTTCAGCGGGTTCACGTGCAGCTTGCCGCGATAAAGATTGTGCTCCCCGGCCGCTTTGTCGTAAAGGGCCACGTCAACGTTGTATTCGCCGGGCAGCGCAAAGGCGTCCCAGGAGAACGACATGTCGGTCTTGCGCATGTCGGTTTTCATGTCATTCAGTTCAAGCACGCAGAAGTTGCGGTACGACGCGCCTGCCTTGTCGGTGACCTTGACCAGCAGGGTGATGCGACCGTCGGCGTGGCGCTTCACCAGCTCTGTTCCCGGGACCACGACTTCAATACTGGCAATGAGCCTCTGATGTATGGAGAGAAGATGCGCCGATGCGTGCACCTCCCAGGGCACCTGCTGACGCGGCCCTTCCGCCACCCACTGATCAAACGGCACTTCAGCGAACGCGGATTCAGCCGTAGTCTCCGGTGCTTGCGCCATTGCCGCGGGTGCCGAGCTCAATCCCAGGGCCACAAGCACGAGCGTCTTTATATAGAAGGACAAGCACAAGGATGCGTGGCGGGAAACAGGAATTAAATGGCGCGGCTTTGCCATAGCGAGTCTTTATAGGGACCGTATCAGTAAATCATACCGCCAATGACAGTGCCCTTTTTGGTAAGAACTGAAAAGTGGCGCGTAATTTAGCCGCTGGTCGCCAATTGCTTTTCTTCCGCCACCTTAACCGACGTCTGCGCAGACGCGGCCACCGGATTCGAAAACTCCAGCCCTTCGTCGTCAATTCGTGCCCACTTCAGGCTGACGGTGTCGCGGAAATAGTTCTGATACACGCGCCACGGTTTTTTCTCGCCCTGCTTGGGCCAGCTCGACAGCGCGCGTTGAATGTAGCCCGGCGTGAAGTTCTCAACAAAGGGCGCCACGGCATGTTCGCTGCCGGGCTTCGGCGTCACCTGGCGGACGCCTTTGCGGTCCATAAAGTTCACGAGCCGGCAGACATAGTTGCAGATCAGGTCGGCCTTGAGCGTCCATGACGCGTTGATGTAACCAAATACGGAAACAAAATTCGGCACACCGGACATCATCACACCCTTGTACGCCAGCACCTGGCCGGGGTCTACGTGCTGGCCGTCGACGGCCAGCTCCATTCCGCCGAAGGCCTGCATCATCAGGCCGGTTGCGGTGATGATGATGTCGGCTTCCAGCTCCTTGCCTGATTTGAGCGCGACGCCCTTTTCCGTAAAGGTCTCGATGTGGTCCGTGACCACGCTGGCGCGGCCTGACTTGATCGCTTCAAACATGTCCGCGTCCGGGATCAGGCACATGCGCTGTTCCCACGGCCGGTAGCGCGGCGTGAAATGCGTCTCCACGTCAAAGTCCGTGCCCAGGTGCTTGCCGGCTTTCTTGATGATGCCGCGCTTCACAAAGTTGGGAAACCTTTGCGACAGCTGGTAGATGTACGTCATGAAGCCTACGTTCTTCCAGCGGCTCAGGCGGTAGGCCCACATCGCAGGCATGATGCGGCGCAGAAAATTGGCGATCCTGTCTTTCTCCGGCGCGGAGATCACATAGGTAGGCGAGCGTTGCAGCATGGTCACGTGGGCGGCCGTCCTGGCCATGGCCGGCACCAGCGTAACCGCGGTGGCGCCGCTGCCGATCACCAGCACGCGCTTGCCCGCATAGTCCAGGTTTTCTGGCCAGGCCTGGGGATGGATCATGCGTCCGGCAAAGCGCCCGGAGTTGGGGAACTCCGGCAGATGCCCGGCTGAATAACGGTAGTATCCCGCGCAACAGAACAGGAAGTTGCAGGTCAGGACGACAGGCGTTTCGCTGCCCTCGGCTGACTTGGTGGCTTCTACTGTCCACTTTGCCTCCGTCGACGACCACGAGGCCCGCCTGATCTGGTGCCGGAAGCGTATGTTGCGGTCAATGCCTTCCTCGCGCGCCGTTGCCGTGATGTACTCGCGGATGTCCTCGCCCGGCGAGATCGCTTTCGGGTGCGTCCACGGGCGGAACGAGTAGCCCATGGTCAGCATGTCCGAGTCCGAGCGAATGCCGGGATAGCGGAACAGGTCCCACGTCCCGCCGATGCGCTCCCGCTGCTCCAGGATCGCATAGGTTTTCCCGGGGCAAAATTTCTGCAAATGATGGGCAGCGTCAATGCCGGAGAGGCCCGCGCCGATAATCAGGACGTCAAAGTGTTCCGGGACGGTGGACAAGCAGTGCTCCAAAGTGCCGTGGCTAGGAGAGAACATATTACAACGACCATGCGCGTGTGGCACAGCGCGGCAAGCCACAAAAATAAATAATACGTGTGGACCGCAGCCGCCTCAACGCGGGATAAAAAGCGGATTTGAATCCGTTCAAACAGGGATGAGTTTTTTATCCGCGCTGGTCCGCGTAAATCCGCGGTAAGACTTTCCGTCGCTGAGGACCTTCACTTCAACTGTGGAATCTTTTCCAGCGCCTGTTGGTCGATGTGTTTCAGTCCCAGATGTTTTTCCAGCCAGCGGATGCGGTCCACGCGCGCCGCGGTGTTCAGGGCGTGGCCGGCGTCATAGAACTCCATCTTCTTGTCTTTGGCGCTGAACATCTCCAGATAATGTTGCGCCTGATCGCGCGAGATGGAATCCTGGCTGCCGAACTGCAGGAAGACGCTTGCCGCGTCAGTGTGGCCGAGGAAGTGTACAGGGTTGTCCCAGGGAAAGTCATGGAAGTAGGCGCGCAGATTGTCGTCGCCGATCTGCTTGCGCTGCGCCACGACCTGCGGGTCTTTGCTGGCGAAGGTCTCGTCTTCATCGGAGTATCCGCTGGCCATCAGCACAAAGCTGCTGATGCGGTGTTCCACGCTGGCCAGGATCGCGCCGGCATGCGCGTCAAACCCGTGCCCAACATACCCAATGCGATGCGGGTCTACCACGCGGCGCGTCAGCAGCAGGTCCACGCCGTGCCGCAGGTCGACGACCTGCTGGCCGGTCACGTCGCCAGTCTGCTTGATGATCTCCAGCGGGTCGGTTTCCTGCGGAAGCTCGTGACGTGCCTGCGGGGCGTCCACCAGCAGAGAGACCACGCCGGCGCGGGCCAGCACCATGGCCTCTTCCAGAAATTCGTCGCGATCGTTGAGCTGAGAACCTTTTTTCAGCCAATGTCCCCAGATGATGGCCGGAAACGGGCCTTTGCCCGAAGGCAGCAGCAGATACGCCGGCACGCGGCCTCTGCTACCGGCGTAGTCCATGGAGATCACCATCACGCCGTCGCGTTTCTCCACGCCGGATTCACGCAGCGCCATGTGCGGCTGGCGGTCATAAGAATAATGATTGGACAGTTCGTCGAACGAAGGCACGGCCGACTGAGCGGCGCCGCCCGCGGCAAAAAGCGAACTTACAAGGAGAAACACTACCGTCTTCATCTGAGACCATACTAAACCCATGCTCGTTGCGGCGTCTGGGTCAAGCCGCTTGCCCGCTCCTGATCTCAAGCCCAACATGAGTATCCCGGATGCTGCCAGCTCAAACCCAACCCAGTCCTTTTGCTCCGCACGACCCGGAAATGTTCTTGCGGGCGCAGAAGCGGAACCGCCGCGCGACATGGCGTGACAAGTAAAGTATAGTTTTCCGGCAGAGGAGGCGGCTCGCTTTGGCTCGAAAATCGGTCCACATGTTTTGGGGCATCATCTCAGTGCTGGTCGGGGCCTGGTTTGGTTATGTGACTGCACGCAATCTGTTTTCTTTTGGCTGGAGGAATATCGCCAACGCCGATTCTCTGTGGCTCCTGGCCAGTCTCGTGCCGCTCTCTGCTATGACGGTTTATTTCGTTTGGCTGGGAAGGAATGAACTGCAGCGCGCGAGTGGCAAAGAAGTAAAGAAGCCACGGCTGCGTTGGGGCAGATTGCTGCTGGGGTTCTGCATGATCTTCTTCGCGTTGAAGGGTCATTTTGCCCCTGCCCCCAATGCGTTTAAGGCTGACAATGACATGCAAACTCTAGGAATGCTCGGTTCAACCGTGGTTATGACGAGTGTTGGAGTTTTGCTCATGGCCTTTGCATTGAGGCCTGCCAAGCCGAAGACAACCGAGCAAGTATCGTCTACCGATGCCCGGTGAGGCTACGCGCTCTCGATCATCCCGCCGGTCAGCGCCGCGACCCGTTCGGTAGACGTCGAATGGCATTCAAACAATTGTGCGGGCAGCAGACGCGTGATGGCATTGCGCAGAGGCACCGCGATCCGACCTTCCCATTGGCCGACGTGTCCTAACCATCGTGAACGCAGCACAGCGCTGCGGGCGTGAGGGAAGCGCAGCGATTCATAGCTCCGGAAGCCTTCTGCAATGGTGGCGCGGTTGCGCAGGCATCTTGCCAGCACAAAGGCATCTTCCAGCGCCATCCCCGCGCCCTGGCCCAGATTGGGCGTGAGAGTGTGCGCCGCATCGCCGAGCAAGGTCACCGGCCCAACGCCCCGTGAACGGAACGGTCCAACATCACAGGCGCTGTTGATCAGGATGGTGGCTGGGTCGGTGGACGCGATCATCTCAGGAATGGGATGGTGCCACGAAACGAAAATTTTCTCCAGCAGTCTTTTGCCCTGGTCGGCCAGCTTCTGTGGGTCGGGCGTATTGGCCGTGGCATACCAGCAGACCTTGTTCCTGCCGATGGCCAGAAACCCGAAACGCTGGCCAGCCCCCCAGCTTTCACCGTTGTGTCCAGCGGGGATCGATGGATGCAGATCGACCAGTCCACGGAAGACGGCATAGCCACGGTAGGAAGGACGGGCCGTGCTCACCAGCATGTTCCGCACGCGGGAATGAATGCCGTCAGCACCAACAACACCATCACAGACAAAGCTGTTTTGATTGCTGAACCGTAAGTGGACTTTCTCCCCAATGACTTGCGCCGCAGCCAGTTCGTGACTTAAACACACGTATTCCTGCGGGAAGGCGTCGGCCAGCGCGCGCAACAGATCTGCTCGATGCACGCAAACCGTTGGCGTATCCGCTTCCGCGGTCTTGATATTCATGAGCAGCTCGCCGGAATCTGAGCGCAGGAAGAAATGCGTGCCGCGCTGTCCCTGGCTCAGAATGGTGGGCAGCAAACCCAGTTCGTCTAGAATGCCCGTGCCATTCGGCCACAGACTGACGCCGGACCCGGCTTCGCGCAGTTGTCCAGCCCGCTCAAAAACCCTGACGGCAAAACCCGCATTGCGCAAGGCGATTCCGGCGGCGATTCCGCCGATGCCGCCACCTACGATGGCGATGGTCCCTTTAGACATCAATGCATTTGTCCTAAGTAGCAGTTAGCAGAGAGTAGCCCGGGAAGCAACTTCTGGCCCTTGGTCCATTCGAAGCCTGGAGTCTTGGAGGATTAGGACTCAATTATTTTACCAAATTTTTTGCGTGAAGTTGCTGGTTCTGCCGCTGAAAAGTAGCTAAAAAAAAATGTAGTCGAGGGCTATCGAACCGAGACAGCGGCGGGCTTGTTGGTATTCGCCAGCTCTTCCGTGAACAGCAGGTTCCCGGGAAATTCTTCGTGCAGGAGTTTGAGCTTTTTGCGCGCCGCTGAAGTGTTCTTGTGCCGCAAATCATCGAACGCCAGGACAATGAGGGCAAATGGTTTTAGAAATCTGCCACGGTCCGCGGCCAGTTCCAGCTCTTTGATCCCCTGTTCCTGATCGCCCTTGATGCCGCCGATGCGGAGAATCCAGCGGACCGGTGCGGCCCTCTGGCCAATGATGTACTTTCCCAGTCCGGTGCCGACGTAAGCATCGTAGTAATCCGGAGAGATGGCGAGCAGCTTGTCAGAGTATCCTGTGGCGGTCTTCAGATACGAAAGAGCGGTAAGGTTCTGCTTGGTGATCATGGCGGCGGCATCACCGCGCAGCCCCGTAATCAGGGACAAAGCAAAGAGCGCTTTTACATCATTTTTATTGTGCGCCAGCCGCTCTTTGGCGATTTTCTCTCCGCCGGCGGCAGCTTCTTCAAACTGCTGTTTGTTGGCGGCAATCCAGCTATAGGCGGGACGAGCGGAAAAGGCCTCGTTCGACGCGAACAAATCGCTGCGCAAAATACGCAACCGGTCAAATTCCCGGAAGACAATGGCGCAAACCTCTGCCACCCAGGGCAACGGATCAGACGTGTCCATACTCTTGGCCGTTTGCACGCTGCGCAGGGCTTCATCGAATTGCAGGTTGTACATGGAGCGGAAGCTTGCGTCGAGCGTAGACTCCACCTCGTTGGCCCGGATGCTCTGCTGCGCGCACAACGACGTGCTCAGCATCATCCCAATCGCAATGAACGTGATCTTATCCAAGAACCCTTGCCGGCCGGCTTTATTTTGCAATTCCTGTCTCCGCTTTTACTTTAGATGCGGATCACGCATCTGGAGTGTATTCGCCCGCAGAATTTTCTCACAGTTCTTCCCAGCCTGCTCTTTATTCAGGGCTTGCTCCATATCGTTGGTCCAACGATCCGGATCGCACCACTCCACATCTCACATCCGCGCGTGAAGAGGTGGGTTTGCAGCTAATCCGCTTGCACACGCACGCCAGTCTGTGCGTGAGGGTGTAGTCCAATCCGCCGCCCAACGCTATCGCGAACCCGGTGCTTGAATCGGGGGATGAACAGCTGATAGCCGCAGCAGGTCTTATTCGCCGCAGATTTTCGCAGATAAGCGCGGATCAGACCAACTTGGCGCGAAATTCTGCCATTCCTAATCTGCGTTTATCCGCGCAATCAGCGGCTAAAGTTTCTTCAACGCCTGCTCCAGGTCGTCGATCAGATCATCCGGGTGCTCCAGTCCAATCGACAGCCGCAGCAGATTCACCGGGCTTCGCGTCGCCGCGCCTTCCACCGATGCTCGGTGTTCGATCAGGCTATGCGCCCCGCCCAGGCTGGTGGCATGTGTGAACAACTTGACGGTCGCGGCCAGTTTGAAGGCCTCTGCTTGTCCGCCTTTTACCTGGATGGAGAGCATGCCGCCGAAGCTGGACATTTGCGCGGCGGCAACCTTGTGCCCGGAATGGCTGGACAATCCGGGATAGTGGACCGCCTCAATCTTCGGCTGCTGGTGCAGAAACTCCGCAATACGTTGCGCACCCGCCGACTGCGCGCGCACGCGATAGGGAAAGGTCTGCAATCCACGCAGCACCAGCCAGCATTCGAACGGGGACGGCACGGAGCCGCCTTCGCGCTGGATGACGCGGACTTTTTCAAATAGAGTGCCGGAGTGCTGCTCGCCATCGCTCTTCGCGTCGTTTGTTTTCCCGCCGTTTGTCTTAAAGACCAGAGCCCCGCTCAATACGTCGCTATGGCCGGAAAGGTATTTTGTCACCGAGTGCATCACTACGTCGGCACCCAGCTTTAACGGCAGTTGGAGCAGAGGTGTGGCCCAGGTGTTGTCGCAGGCCACCAGCGCGCCGGCTTTCCTGGCGATGGGGCAAATACCGCGAATGTCGGTCACGTGCAGCAGCGGGTTGGAAGGCGTCTCCACCCAGATGAGTTTGGTTGAAGGAGTTATAGCTCGCTCTACCGCCGCCAGGTTCTGCATGTCTACCAGCGTGTGTTTGAGCCCCCACGGGCCCAGCAGAGTTTTCAACAGACTGGCCGTACCGTAAAACACGTCTTCGCCGGCAATCACATGGTCTCCCGGCGCGAGCGCATGAAGCAAGGCCAGCGTGGCGGCGTTGCCAGAGGAAAACGCCAGTGCGGCCGCGCCTTCTTCCAGCGATGCCAACACTTCTTCCAGGGCGGCGCGATTGGGATTGTCCGTGCGGGAATAGAGAAAGCCGCCGGGCAGGCTGCCGTCGTCCGCCTTCTGGTAGGTGGTGGAAAGATGGATGGCCGGGGTTACGTCCCGTGTTCCGGATTCGATCTTGCGGCCGGCATGGACTGCTCGGGTTTCAATCTTCATGACCGACTAGCCTACAACGAGTATCCCGTAGCTGTCTCGTGACTTGGATGAGTCTGCTGGCCGAAAGCCGTATCCTACCTGCAGGCGAAAACAGTGCACTCCAGCAAGATTTCAACAGAAATGCCAGTTATTCACAGCTGGCACAAGACCCGTTTTTCGCGCACAATAATCAAATCGACCCATGACCACAGCCAACGACTTCAAAGAGACGGTGCGACAGCAGGCGGACATCGTCCGCATTGTGGGCGACTACATCCAGCTGAAGAAGGCTGGCGCGCAGAATTTTACCGGCTTGTGTCCCTTTCACGGAGAGAAGACGCCGTCGTTTTCCGTACACGCCACGCGGCAGTTTTATCACTGCTTTGGCTGCGGCAAGTCCGGGGATGTATTCAGCTTTGTCCAGGAGATGGAAAAAATCAGCTTTCCGGAAGCCGTGCGGCTGGTGGCGCAGAAACTGGGCATCGCTCTGCCGAAGACGCAGTATGGCTCGGAATTTGAAGCTGAAGACGCGAAGCTGCGGGGCCAGCTCATCGAGATGCACGAACGCGCCTGTAATTTTTTTGAAGACCAACTGCGCCGGCCGGAAGGGGCGCACGCGCGCGAGTATCTGACAGGACGCGGTGTAAAAGAAGAAACCATTCGTACATTTCGCATCGGCTATGCGCCGGACTCCGGGTTTCTTTTGCGCGACCGGCTGAAGTCCGACTTTAGCGAGGATCTGCAGCGTGCTTCCGGCTTGTTCTCGTGGAAGGAAGGCACCGAAGCGGGTGCGATGTATTCCAAATTCCGCAACCGCATCACGTTTCCCATTGCGCAGGAGAACGGCAAGATCATCGCGTTTACCGGCAGGACGCTGGCTAAAGATGAGAAGTCAGGCCCCAAGTACCTGAACTCGCCGGAGACGCCGATCTATTCCAAATCGCGCGTGCTTTACAATCTGGACAAGGCCAAAGAGGCGATCCGCAAGCTGACCTACAGCATCATTGTTGAGGGCCAGATGGATTGCATCGCCGTCTACTCCGCCGGTTTTCACAACGTGATTGCCAGCTCCGGCACCGCGTTTAGTGAAACCCAGGTGCGCCTGTTGGGACGCTTCAGCAAAGATATCGTGGTGAATTTCGATCCCGACACGGCAGGCGCGGCGGCAACCGACAAATCTCTTGGCATGCTGGTGGAGGAAGAATTCAAAGTCAAGATCCTGCGGCTTGAGGCCGGTTATGATCCTGATCTGTTTATCCGCAAACAGGGCGCTGAAGCCTATGCCCGCGCTCTGAAGGGAGCGCCGCGGTACTTTGAGTATCTGGTGGACCGCGTCATGCACATGTTTCCGGTGAAGAGTCCGGAAGGAAAGAAGAACGCGGTCAACTATCTGCTGCCGCACATCCAGCGCGTGCCCAGCCGGATTGAGCGCGAGAGTCTGGCCAATGACATCGCACAAAAGCTGAACATTGACTCCGCTGTTCTACGCCAGGAATTCAAGTCCGCTGCAATCAGCCGCGCCACGGCGGGAGTCCGGGCCGCGCCCGATTCGCAGATTACGCCGGCGGAAAAAGTCCTGATCCGCGCAGCTTCCTCCATGGACCGCGACGAAACAGATCTACGTCGCATCGCGTTGGCCGCCCTGGCCGGAGAACGACTGCATTCCGGACTGGCCACCGAATCGCTGTTGCAGGCGATTCTCGACAATGCGGTAGCAGTGGAAAACGGTGAAGGCGTTGCCGATCCCATGGCGCTGCCACTGAGCGAACCCGAACACCATTTGCTCGCCCGCGTGGTCATGCGGGAAGGCGAACCGCTGACGCCGGAACTTCTGCAAGGCACGCTGGAAGCTCTGCGGCATCGCGTGCAACTGGGCCAGCGTGAGAGCGAGATCATTCGCGGCATCGTGGACGCAGAGCGCCGTAATGACGTGGCCGCCCTGCTGCGTCTCAAGCAGGAAAAACTGGAACTGGACCGGAAGCTGGCGAGCTCACAGCTATGAGACCTGGCAAACAGAAATCACCAGACGCACGGAATCTTCGTCCGGTATTTCTACCGTTCTTCTCTTCTCAACTACACTGCGCGCTGTGCGTCTCCGGGCCCTCTGTGGTTAGATAGAAGAGATGATCCAGCTCTCAGCTGCCGGGAAGCGTTTCGGCCCAAAAATTCTTTTTCAAGACCTTGACTGGCTGATCACGCCGCATGATCGCGTTGGGTTAGTTGGCGCGAACGGCACGGGCAAGACCACGCTGCTGAAGGTCCTGGCGGGAACGGAGTCGCTCGACTACGGCGTCATCACCCGGCAGCGGGGGACCCAATGCGGCTATCTGCCCCAGGACGGCCTCTCTCTTTCCGGTCGAACCGTCTTTGCCGAATGTCTTTCCGTCTTCAGCCACGTGCACCAGATGCAGCGCGAGATGGAAGAACTGGCGCACCGTATGGCGGAAGTCGACCACGCAAGCGCCGAGTACGCGCAGATTGCGGAACGTTTTCAGCGGACCGAGGCGGAGATCCAGTCCCGCGACGGCTATAGCATCGAAGCGGAAGTTGGTTCGGTGCTGAATGGCCTGGGGTTCAAGAAGGAAGACTGGGAGCGTCGTACGGAAGAATTTTCCGGCGGCTGGCAGATGCGTCTGGCGCTGGCCAAGCTGTTGCTGGAAAAACCCAACCTGCTTCTCCTCGACGAGCCCACCAACCATCTTGATCTGGAGACCCGCAACTGGCTGGAGCAGTATCTGGCGAACTATCCTCATGCTTACGTCCTGATTTCGCATGACCGCTACTTTCTTGACGTCACGGTAAAAAAGACCGCGGAGATATGGAACAAGCAGGTCTTCTTCTACTCCGGCAATTACGAAAAATATCTGGCGCAAAAAACTGAGCGCCGCAACCAGCTTGAGGCCGCCTACAGCAACCAAAGGGAAAAAATAGAGCAGCTTGAGGCCTTCATCAATCGTTTTCGCGCGCAGGCCACCAAGGCCAAGCAGGTGCAGAGCCGCATCAAGGAACTGGAGCGGATGGTGAAGATTGAAGTCCCGCCCGACGAAAAGACCATACACTTCACCTTCCCTCAACCGCGGGCCAGCGGACGCCAGGTGGCCGAGGTCAAAGACCTGGCCAAGAGCTACGGTCCCAAGCATGTGTTCTCCAGGGCAAATTTTGTGATCGAGCGCGGCGACCGCATCGCCCTGGTAGGCGTGAACGGCGCGGGCAAATCGACGTTGATCAAATTGCTCGCCGGGTTTGAAACTCCCACCGCCGGCGAACTGCGCCTGGGGCACAACGTTGACGTCGACTATTTTGCCCAGGACCAGTACAAGGCGCTGGACACGCAGGCGCGCATGCTGGACGATCTGTTTACCGCCGCGCCGCGCTCCACGCAGACCGAATTGCGGAGCCTGCTTGGATGTTTTCTTTTTTCTGAAGATGACGTATTCAAGACCATCGGCGTGCTCTCAGGTGGCGAGCGCAACCGTTACGCTCTGGCGCGCATGCTGCTCCATCCTTCGAACTTCCTGTTGCTCGACGAACCGACAAACCACCTTGACCTGCGCGCCAAAGACGTTCTGCTTGATTCCCTGCAGAAGTTCACCGGCACCGTGGTCTTTGTCTCCCATGACCGGTACTTCATCGACAAGCTGGCGACGCGCGTCATTGAGATTGGCGGAGGCCAGGTGGAAGTTTTTCCCGGCAACTATGAAGACTATCTCTGGCGCAAAGAAGGTAAAGCTGAAGTCGCGCCGGACCCTGCTCTCCGTACTGGTTCTGCCGCCATGGGTGTAGTCCAGGTAAATCAATCGAGTGCTGACGCGAACCAGGCGAGCGTCAATGCAAACGAACCAGGCGTTCATGTAAACCAGCCAAACAGGGGCCAGTCCGAGTCTGAAGCCAAACAGAAGCGCCTGAACCCCATCAAGCTCAAGCAGATGAAAGACCGCTGCCAGGAACTGGAAGAAGAGATCGCGCGGCTGGAGGCAGCTATCGCCACAGCGGAAACCGCGTTGCAGGAGTTTGTCAGCGTGGAAGAAACGCAACGCCAAACCGAGTTGCTGGAGCGCTCGAAATCCGAGCTGGAACGAACGCTCGCCGAATGGGAAGAGCTGGCCAGCGTGCTGGAGACGGCGGAATAGGAAGTGTCGTCTCTTGAGTAAACGCCAATTTTGTTTAGACGATTTTTTATTGATCGGATACACCAAGATGGTTTTCCAGGAAGTGTCATTCCGTAGCGAAACGAGGAATCGGCTCCGCTGCACTCCCTTCGACTAAAGTATTTCAATATTGCCGTAGACTGGATTGTGTGGCACCGGCACTCCTGCCGGTGCATGCGTCTTCAAGAAGGACACTTCAGCAAGAGTGCCTGTGCCACACTTTTCTGGTCCACTAATAGTGAAACTGCTTTAGGTCAGGGTTCAGTATTCTGGATGACAGAGCAACTGGCACACCGTCGTTACTCCATCCCTTGAAATGTCTTAGATGAACCGTTCGCCATCGATCCACTTTATTTCCATGTGATCCAGCGGCTGGCGGGTGATCTTCTTCCGCAAATGCACAGCATGAAACAGCGCGAGCACGTCGTGCTGCCATGTGGGCAGCAACAGCGTCATCGCCAGCCCTTGCAGGTTGCACAGAATTCCCCAGCCGAGCACAAGGTCCAGGAACCAGTTATTCACGCCGAATCCCAGCAGGGCAATCATGGTCGCCGCCATCATCAGGCCCCAGATCTTTGACAGGACGGAGTGATAGCTGGCGTGGCGCCCATACTTGATCGCTGCGAAAACATGCTGCAACACTTCCGCAATCATCAGCCCGGCGATGAGCGCCCATCGCTGCTCCACGGCCGCAGGGTAGCGCAGCAGAACTGCACCGAGAACGCAGGCGTAGAAAAATGTATCCACGCGGGTGTCCCAGCGTCGTAGCGTTTCGGTTGCTACGCCCCAGCGGCGGGCAAGAACGCCGTCAAAGACGTCAGAAAGCAAAGCCATGGCGATGCAGACCGTAAGCGGTATCCCACTCTTCCATCGCAGGCTGATCAGAATCATGATCGGCCCCAGGGTGGCCCTGAAGGCCACAAGCAGCCCGGGAATCCGAAGCTTGAAGTTGCTGCCAACACGTTTTGCCAGCAAGCGCCCATGGGCAAACATCTGGGCGAATGCGATGGCTACGGCGGTCCTCCGATTCGAGCGCAGGAGCCGCAGGGTCAGTAGGATCAGGGTCGCGGTCTTGATCATGGGGACCTCTTTACATACAGGCGCGATTGTCATCGAGTTAATTTCGTTCGGCAAGCGACAAAGCGCGGCAAGAGAGGCGTGTCGTGGAATGGCGCGGAGGTTCAGGGAACCGGGCTGTGGGTAGGCCAGTGGGAGGACTTAGTGTCCCGATTCTCCAGCGTTGGCGCGACTTTCGAGCATCGCCGCAAATTTTCGGAGCGCATCGCCGTACGCCGCTCCCGCGACCAGGTCCAGATCATTGTGGCCCGCTCCCTTGACCCAGAAGGACTGCTTGGGTTCATTGGCCAGGTCAAAGAGCTTCTGGCCATGCCAAAGGTCGATCACGCCGTCCGCCGTGCCGTGCATGATCAGCACCGGGCAATGCACCCGGCGAATGTCCTTGTGATTGGGAAACTTGTCGAAGGGCAGGATGGGAACGTGCGTGAGCACGCGGAACGCTGAGACGAAACCGCTTTGCAGAACTACCCCGGCCGCTGGTCTTCTGGCGGCAATGTGGACCGCCGGGCCGGAGCCAACGGACCGTCCGAAAATAATAATGTGGTCAGGCGCGGTCTGAAGCTTTGTTGCCAGATAGTCGTAAGCGGCGTTCGCATCGTCATAGAGTGCCTGCTCGCTCGGCTTTCCCTCACTGGTGCCGTACCCCTGGTAGTCATAAGCAAACACGCTGAAGCCGGCTCGGCGCAGCTTTTCCAGCCAGTCTCGGTCGTCGTCCAGATCTTCGGCATTGCCATGGCTAACCAGGAGCGTGAATTTCGCGTGTGCATTGGGCAGATAGAGCGCGGAGATTTTGTTACCGTTGGTGCTGGTAAGCTTCAGGATCTCCGCTGTGTCCTTGTAGGACGAAGGATGCGGCTGGAAGATTGCGCCATCCGAAAAGAAGAACGCATAGATTGCCAGGCCAAGATAGAACACGATAGGGATGTACAGCATGCGTTTCAACACATCTTTCGCTCGTATCTTCATAGGATTCGATGAAGCCTGATCGAAGAACGCTTGTCATTCCGAGCTTTGCGAGGAATCCGCACCGTCCGTCACGTCTGCGAGGTCGTAGACGCCGCAGGCGGATTTGGACCAGCGTGATGGCATCCCCCAACTCACAATAGCATTCCAACGAGAGTAGGCAGACAAAGTTTATGAAATCAGTGCGGATTGTTTTGTTCATCCACCTTGCTCTTATTGTTTTGTTTGGGTTTTCCACGGAAGCGTTTGCTGCGGACATCGTAACAGTCCATCCCGCCAGAGCGTCCCTGACCCTCACCCAGCCCCAGCAGTTTACGGCGGCAGTGGCGAACTCCGCGGACCCGTCGGTGGCGTGGTTCGTGGACGGAAGGAGGGGTGGAGATCCGATCGTGGGTACCATTTCTTCTACTGGACTGTACCAGCCGTCACCCAGTCGCGGAACGCATACGATTACAGCCTGGAGCCTGACCCGGGCGGAAGCCAATGGATCGGCGACGGTTTGGGTCACCGACTATCCGGGCATGCTTACCTACCATGCCGACCGCTTCCGCAGCGGCGTCAATCTACAGGAGTTTGCGCTTACTTCCGCCACGGTGAATGCAGGCACTTTTGGCAAACTTTTCTCCCGCCCTGTCGACGGACAGATTTATGCGCAACCACTGCATGTGGCCAACTTGACCATCGCGGGCGCCAGGCACAACGTTGTGTATTTGGCCACGGAGCACGCCAGCGTCTATGCGTTTGACGCTGACGGCCGGACCGCGGCGCCCTTTTGGACACGCAGCTTTGTTGATCCAGCGGCCGGAGTTAGCACAATCGGAAAACCGGCCAACGCTCTCATTGCTCCCGAGATCAGTATCAGCAGCACTCCTGTGATTGATCTTGCCACCAGCACGATTTATGTGGCCGTTTCGACCCGAGAGCAAGGCAACATCGTTCACCGGCTGCACGCGCTGGATCTGACTACAGGAGCGGAGCAATTTGGCGGGCCGATAGTAATTCAAGGAGCGGTTCCCGGCACGTACCCTCCATTGGCTGTCAATGGCAGCGTGCCGTTCGATCCCCAGCAGCACCTGCAACGTCCTGCGCTGCTGTTCTTAAGCGGTAATGTCTACATCGCTTATGGCTCTAACGGAGATGCGTTGCCTTACAACGGCTGGCTGTTTGCGTACAGCGCTCAAGGTACCGGCGTTCTGCATCAGGTTGCGCTCTTCTGCACCAGCCCCAACAAAGGGGCAAGCGCAATCTGGCAGAGCGGCAACGGTCCCGCCGCCGATCCCGCGGACAACATCTATCTTGCCACCGGCAATGGTGAATTTAATTTGAATACCGGTGGCCAGGACGCTGGAAATACCGTGTTGAAGCTGGCGTTGCGGTCAGGCGCGCTGGTGCGGCTTGATTACTTCACGCCCTTTGATCAGGCCGACCTGAACGCGAATGATCTGGACCTGGGCGCCGGTGGACCAATCTTGCCGGCCACACAGAGCGGAGCGGCAGCGCCCAGTCTTGCTGTTGTGGGCGGGAAAGATGGCAAGATCTACCTGATCAATCGCGACAACATGGGCCAGTTTAATTCCTCCAGCAACCATGACGTGCAAACTCTTGCGCTTGGCAATCCGGAACCTACCAATGGATTGTTTGCGACGCCCGCGGCGTTAGGCGCCTCGATCTATTTCGGCGAGGTCAATGAGCCGCTGGGGTTATTCACCTTCAGCAACGGGCTGCTCTCCACGGCGCCAACGGCGCAGACCAGCACGGTCTTTGCTTATCCGGGCACTACGCCGATGATTTCGACCAACGGAACCAGTTCCATTGTGTGGGCGTTGGACCTTCATGCGTACGTGGGCGGCACGCCCGAAGGGGACGTCAATACTCCCGGGCCGGCGGTGTTATATGCCTTTGACGGCGCAACACTTCAGGAGCTTTATAACAGCGCGCAAGCCGGCGCGCGTGACCAGGCCGGCAACGCGCTCAAGTTCACTGTGCCCACGATTGCCAATGGGCATGTCTATGTTGGCACGGCCAACGAGCTCGATGTTTTTGGTTTGCTGCCTTAAGAAAGTGAATAAAGTGCGGTCAGCCGTGCGGGTCGGATTCTACCGCTTTCCCGCGGGCGCTTTGGCATGCGCCGCCGCAGCTTGTTTTTGCTCTGGGCTCGGCGATGGTGGTTCCGGCGCCAGCGCTTTCAATCCCAGCTCTTTGCGCAGTTCGGTTTCCAGCCTGGCCATGACGTCTTTATTGTCCTTCATGAATTGTTTCGCGTTTTCGCGCCCCTGGCCAATGCGTTCGCCTTTGTAGCTGAACCAGGTGCCGGATTTTTCTACTATGTTGCGGTCTACTCCCAGGTCAAGCATGTCGCCTTCGCGGGAGATGCCTTCACCGTAAATGATGTCAAACTCAGCTTCGCGGAAAGGAGCGGCGGTCTTGTTCTTGACGATCTTGACCTTGGTCCGGTTGCCAATCACCACGTCCCCGTCTTTGATTGCTCCGATGCGCCGGATATCCACGCGGACGGAAGAATAAAACTTGAGCGCGCGGCCGCCCGTGGTGGTCTCCGGGTTGCCGAACATCACGCCGATCTTCTCCCGGATCTGGTTGATGAAGATAATACAGGTGCGCGACTTGGAAATAATGCCGGTCAGCTTGCGCATGGCCTTGGACATCAGCCGCGCCTGTAGGCCCATGTGGCTGTCCCCCATCTCGCCGTCCAGTTCAGCTTTGGGGACCAGGGCCGCGACCGAATCCACTACCAGAACGTCAATGGCGTTCGAGTGCACCAGCGCTTCGGCGATCTCAATGGCCTGCTCGCCGTAGTCGGGCTGGGAGACCAGCAGGTTGTCGACATCCACGCCGAGCTTGCGGGCGTAAAGGGGATCGAGGGCATGTTCGGCGTCGATAAAAGCGGCCATGCCGCCGGCCTTCTGTGCTTCGGCAACTACCTGGAGAGCAATCGTGGTCTTGCCGCTTGACTCCGGCCCGAAAATCTCAATGACGCGCCCGCGGGGAAAGCCACCCACGCCCAGGGCCAAATCAAACGAAATGGAGCCGGTGGAGATCACTGCAATAGGGACAATGGCCTCCTTGTTCCCCAGCCGCATGATCGAGCCTTTGCCAAATTGCTTTTCAATATTCGCCAGCGCCAGATCGATTGCTTTGCTTTTTTCGTCAGCCATTATTTGTCTCTCCATGCGGCACATCCGTTTCTGAATTGAATGATTGCTTTGTGGTGCTGGTTCGGCGTCCGATAAAACGGCATTTCACTACGCGCACTAGCATAGGCGAAAGAAAAGGGAATGTAAATAGGCGTGGGCACAATTTTTCTTCCGGCGCATCTTCGCAAGTAGCATCTTCGCAGATAGCGTCCTGGGCAGGTAGCATCCCTGGCAGGTAATGGATTTGGATCAAGACAGAATTTTACCAGCGTCTAATTCACCGGACCGCCGCCCGTTGCCTTTATTTGCGTGGGCGGCGTCTGCCCAACGCGCAACAGACCGATCTGCGTCAGCAGTTGAAATGTCTGGTTGGCCGCGCCTTGAAAGCGCCAGTGGCAGTTGTCAAAGGTCGCATTCTGCAGGTCGTACGGGCCACCGCCGTAAAAGATGGTGCACTCGTGCAAAACGCAGTTGACGAACCAACACTCCTCCAGCTGAAAAACCTGGTTGTTAAATGTGCGCCCTTCATATTTTGTGATCGCCATAACAACGCGGATTATACGCGCAGCGGCAGGGAACTGGTGGCATGTGTGAGGACAGGTGACGGAACGAACTACAGATCGCGCTGGGCCGCGATTGAAATGTTTATGGCCGTAAACGCGGCGTGCTCGAACGTGACTTGGCAGGGTCCACTTGCCCGCTTATTCCTTTATTTCAAATCAAAATTGAATCCCCAGAAGAGCAACAAGTCCTGTGGCACGTACTTATCATGTTTGTGCTTGAAGGCCCATTCCCGCAACGCAGCTGAGTCCTGGTATTGTTCCGGCTTGAGTCCTAATTGCTTCACCAACTGCTCAAAGCTGCTTGGGCCGGTCTCAATTGCTATGCTCTTACCCCAGTTCGGATTACCACGATTCTTGGCCATACGCCGCCCTCTGATCCAGTTAGTTTATCTCCAAATTTTACGGCATCGCTTCCGCGGTTCATTGACGTCTGGACAAACTCAATTATGCTCTGCCCTCTAGTCTACGCGCCTGCGGCGGCTTTAGCTATGTGTAAAGTGAAACTAGAGATGGATTGGGAACCTTTGGTAATGAAACAAATCATGGCTGTGGTACCTCGGTGACTTAGTGAGCAGCGAAACAGGGTCTGGCAATTGATATATGTGTCCAGCGTATAATTAGGGCAGTTTCAACGCAGGAAACGCGCGAAAACCTCCAGGAGCAAGGAGAGGCCAAGCCATGAACATTGAAATCCGCAATGCAGCGCTAGAGGCGAGGATCCAAAAACAACTCCAGGCTACTGGCTCCAGCAGCGTCGAAGAAGTGTTGCTCCGCCTGCTTGAGACTCAAGAGGAACAGGACCGCTGGCTTTTGGAAAACCGCGCGGCGATGAATGCGAAGATCCAGCGCGGAATTGACCAGCTCGACCGGGGCGAAGGAATCCCCGAAGAACAACTTGGTGCGTACTTGGCGAACCTGAAAGCCAAGCCTGAATGAGAAGGCGCTACGTTCTTGCGCCGGAAGCCGCAGCCGATCTAGTTCAGATCTGGCGTTATATTAAGAAACAAAGCAGCGTTGAAATGGCGGACCGCGTTGAATCAGTTATTCTAGACAAGATTATTTTTCTTGCAGGAAGTCCCGGCGCCGGACACTGGCGCAAGAATTTGACAGATCAAGCGGTTAAATTCTTCTCGGTCTACTCCTATTTGATTGTCTATCGCCCGGACACCCGGCCTTTGCAGATCGTCTCCATTCTCCACGGACGTAGAGACGTGGAACAACTTCTGAAAGATCGCTTATGATCGCTGGGTAACAGCAGGTTAAATTTAATCGTCTAGCCTGTCACTTCTTCCCCATCGCCGCAACGTACGCCCTGGACTCCTGGCCCACGATGTCGACCAGGTTGCCCATCGCCAGACCCACGTCGATCAGGTGCAATCCCCATTCAGCACGAACTTGTCCGCCAACCACAATGTCCCCTGTAATGTCCTTGGTCCGAGGGCCGGCCGGATCGCCATGCACGGTGACGGCAAGATAGGATCCGCTTGCGTTGGAGACACATTCGGCCGTCAGCATTCCGGGAACACTCACAAACGGCGTATCGATTGGCTGCGGCGGCGTTACCCACGGCCCCGGCTCGGACTCAACGCCGGCACTGATTGCGCTGCGGCGGGAAGCCAGGTAAGCATGCAGCTCGCCGCTGCCTCCAGCCAGCGCCGCTGGATTGGTACAGGCTGCAACCATATTTTCGCCCGGCACTTTGCCAAACAGGCTGTTTGCCGGCGGCAAAGCGCTTGCCCGGAACGAAGCATAGGTGATCACGCATCCTGTCTGGATTGCCGCACGGCAGAGAGGGACATGTTGGAACGCGCCGCCTACATCCTTGTCCTTCGGCACCGGCAGGGTGGTTCCCAGCAACAACGCGGAAACAAGGCGCGCCTGGATCGCCTTGCCGTCAATCTCACGTCGGATCAGCTCTGTGAGCACCATTGAACCTTGCGAATGGCCGACGAGCACGACGCCGCGGCCGTTGTTGTCATGCTGAAGATAGTAGTTCCATGCATCCAGAACGTCGTTGTAGGCCAGCACGCGGTCGGCCGCCATGGTCGTTCGGCCAGTCATCATGGCCCGCAGAGCCGGCAGCGTGATCTGACGATAAAGCGGCGCGTAGACGCGGCACTGCGAAGCAAAGCGCGCCAGCTGCATCCGCACCACGTTCTTTTCTTCCGGCCCGGGATCCATGTCGCTGTTGGGCGTTGGATCGTTGGAGACCGTGGGATAAACATAAAAACAGTCGATGGGCGCCTTAGGATTGGCAGTCCAGCTCTCACGCTTCAGCTTGCCGTCAGCGGCGACGATGGTTGTGCTCAGGTCTACAGCGCACGCATCTTGTCGTCCGGGACGGCACAGCCAGGTCTCTCCCTTGCTGTAGTCGTTCTTGGTTGAGGCCGCGGGCTTAGGCTCGTCCTGCGGTTGTGGAGCGGTGGCTTGCGCGACCATCAAGCTGCTGGAACAGGCGGCCAACAGAGCAAACGAAGAGATGAGACGTCGTAACATGTTTCCTCTTTCTGGATACTGCGGGGGAGTGACGAATCATAAACTAACCAGGCACGGTTGTGTAGGACCGCATCATCACGCAGTCATCTGCGGATGATAAGTACCGTTCGGCAGCATGTGAAGAAAAACACAAAGACTCGTGGAGCGCAGCCGCCCTCGGCTGCGTCTTCTTTTGGATGCAGAGCAATCAACTTGCAGGAGCCGGCAAAAAAAGAACGCAGGCGAGGGCGCCTGCGCTCCACAGATGTTGACGGACTATATCTCCGTTCGGAGATGGTTTTATTTTGTCGCGGCCAGCTTGCTGGCCTGGTCTTTGCGGAACTGAGGCACCACCATGGCCTGCTCGATGATCGGAATGTTGAATGCCGCCAGTTTTTTAGCAGCGCGCTCGGCGTTTTCTTTTCGTCCGGATTTTTCGTAGGCCTCAGCCAGGCCACGCATGGAAATGGGGTTGGCTTCGTCGTCTTCAAAATTGGAGACGGCTTCCTCGTAAATGCCCTGGACCAGCATGTTGGAACCAGTGGCGCCATGATAAGCGGCCTCCACCATCCCGTCAGCGCTTGCCCCGGCCAGTTCACCGAGTTGTTTCAACGAAACGTTGGCCAGGTCCTGATTGCCGTCATGCAGAGCACGCTCAACGCGCGTGCGCAGAACGAAGGCCATCTCCTCGCTGAGCAGCACCTGCGGAACTTTGTGGTCTTCATGCAGTACCGCTTCCGCCTTCTGGAGTAACTCCAGCGCTGGAGCGCTGTCTGCCTGATACATGGACATGGTGCGGTAAGCCTCAGACTCCAGGTTGGCGAAATCGTTGTTGTGGGCCAGTTGGGCGGCCTCGCGGAAGGCCTTGTCCGCTCCGGCGAAGTCGCCTTCACGGATATAGGTCGCCGCCGATTGCAAGGACCATGTTGCCGCCTGGATCGACGTGCCTTGCTTGATGGCCAAAGCATATTCCTCACGCGCTTTGCTCTGATTGCCCATCAGCGCGTAGGTATCGCCCAGCCCGAGTTGCGACTCGTGGAACGTGGGATCGATCTTGAGAGACATGTGGTAGTGCGTGAGCGCGTCATCAAAGCGCCCGGCCATGCGCGAGAGTTCCGCGAACGAGTCCTGAGGATTGGGCTCGTTGGGCACGAGTTCGGTGTAGCGTTTGATATCGGCAAACGCTTTTTCAAAATTGCCCGCCTTGGCATAACAGTAGGCCGCTTCATTCCATGGGTCAGCGAACCCGGGATCGAGTTTGATCGCGCGTTCAAAGTGCGCCAGGGCGCGGAGGTTCTGGTTCTGGTTCAAGGCCAGCCACCATCCGGCAAGCCATTGCAGATGCTTGTCATTCGGGTAGCTCTGCAGCGCTTCATTCATCGCCTGAATGGCAGGGATCCAGTGGGCCTGATTGGCATTGGCCAGCCAGTCGATGATGAGCTTCTCTTCCGGTCCGGCGAACTTCCGCGTTGCCACGGCCTTCTCCCGTTCGGCCATCTGTTCCGCCGGGTCCTGCGAAAAGAAGGTGATGAAGATGTGTGCCAGGGCGAATTTCGGGTCGGCTTTGGCGGCGCCGCGCAGGCTGCGTACGCCGTCCTCCAGGTGCAGGATCTCGATCTTGTGCATCCCTTTTTCAAACAAAGCGTGGGCCCGCGGGGACTTGGTCGTGATCTGCATCCCCCTGGCATCTTCATGGGCGTTGGCGGACACACTGGCTGCAACAATCGACGCCGCCAGCAGGGTCCGCAAATAAATTGACTTCATCTTAACCTCTCCTTAAATCGCAACGCACTCGGAGCGCGCCCTGGGGAAATCCAAAATTGAAAACGTTACAGAATCCTGCCGCCCCTGATCGCCGTTGTTTGCTGGTCAGGCTTTTTGGCAACACGGTCCTTGCGGAACTGCGGCACAACCAGCGCCTGCTCCATGACCGGCTCGTTGAACCCGGCCAGGTTCTGCGCGGTGCGCTCCGCGTCGGCATTCCTTCCGGCTTTTTCATAAGCCGTAACCAGGCCCTTCATGGCGTAGGGGTTGCGGTCATCTTCTTCCAGCAGAGGTATCGCCTCTTCTATCTTGCCTTGCACCAGCAACAGCGCGCCCTGAGCGCTATGAAGGTTCATCGCTACATTGCCATCGTTGGTAGTATCGGCAAGTTGTCGCAGTTGCTCTAGCGCCGCGCCGGCCGCAGCCAGATCGCTATCCTGGAGCGCGCGGTAGACGCGGGTACGCAGGATGACGGCCCGCTCCTGGTCGACGAATTGCTTCGCCACCTTGTGTTTTTCATCCAGCGTTGCTTCCGCCTTGGCAAGCCATTCGGCGGCCTTCTTGCTGTCCTTCTGATACATGGCCATGCTGCGATAGGCCTGTGCTTCCAGGTTGCCAAAGCCGTTTTCATGGGCCTGCCCGGCCTGCGTTTGAAAAGCTGCATCGGCGCCGTCAAAGTCGCCTTCACGGACATAGGTTGCGGCTGCCTGAATCGACCAGAGCACCGCCCTGGCTTGGTCATCTTTGCTGGTCTTACCGATGGCAATGGCGTATTCCTTGCGCGCGCGGGGCTCGTCTCCCATCAGCGCGTAAGTGTCACCAATGCCTAGCTGCGACTCGATAAAGTTGGGGTCAAGCGTAAGCGAAGCGCGATAGTGCGACACTGCTTCTTCAAAGCTGCCGGCCATGCGCGAGATTTCCGCAAATGAATCCTGTGGGTTGGGTTCCGCGGGCAGCAGTTCTGTATATTTCTTCATCGCGGCAAAAGCTTTGTCGAACTGGCGCGTGCGCGCATAACAATAGGCCAGGTTGTTCCAGGCGTCAGGAAATTCAGGATCAAGCCGGAGAGTGCGCTGGTATACGGGAATGGCGCGGGCCCATTGTTGCTGCCCGGTTAGCCAGAGACCCGCCAGCCACTGTAACTCACGGTGACCGGGCCATTGCTGGAGCGCGGTGTTCATGGCCTGGATGGCTGGAATCCACTGTCCACGACTGGAGTTACTGAACCACTCGACGATGAGTTGCTCTTCGCGGCTGGCGTACTTCTTCGTAGCCACCGCTTTTTCCATCTCGGAGACCTGTTCGATCGGATCTTGCGAGAAAGTGGAAAGCAGCACGTGGGCCAGGGCAAAGTTAGGATCGGCCACAACCGCCTTGCGCATGTTCTCCAGACACTCCTGGATATGCAGCGTCCACTCTTTGGCCAGACCTTGCTCGAAGTAGTGCCGGGCCTTGACTGACTTGGTGGTGACTGTCATCCCCAGCGGCATCGGCTTGGTATCGGCAGGCGCCGCCCAGGCGGAGAGCGGCAGAGCCACAGCGAGAAGCAATGTAAGGGATCGAGGTAATGCGTAGACCGTACTTCGGAACAACACTTCTTGACCAACTCCTGGGTTAATTGCCCTTGAGGAAATATCCCTGCTCCAGCGGGAGTTTGCCGTCTACTTTCAGGACGTTCACACGGCTGTTGATGGAATAAACATCTACCAGTCCGACAGCCCCAGGGATGGACTGTACAGACTTCAGGAGTTCATCTTCAGAGTGAACAATCACTACCGCACTCTGGTGCGCGGCCAGCAGCGCTTTAAATTCTTCCGGCTGCATGTGGTAGAGCTTTTGGATGGCAGTCTGCATCTCCGGCGACGTCGGATCGTAGAGCACCACCACTACGTTCCGTCCATCAGGCCATTTGTGGCTGTCGAACTTGAACATCTTGGTCAGGTCGACAGCCGTCATACTGGAAACGTTGTTCGCCTTGTCCACAATCACCGCCAGCTGCTTAGCCTCGCTTGAAACTCCAGAGAACAAAACCAAGAAGAGCAAGGCACGGAGGTGCTTTCCAATCGTCATTTGGGAAGCTTAACCTCGGAGCGTTGGGGAACAAAGATTACAAAGGTAATTAGAAGCTTTATTTTGCAATCGGTTGGGGAACTTTTGCGGTTAAATTTGCAAACTCACATGAACATAGATTCATTAGAATTTGCAACTCACTGCCCAGGGCGGTCCAATCGGCTAAATGATAGATTTACCTGCTGGGGCGTTGACTTGTTCGTCGAAAGATGGAAATAAGGACGGAGCAAACAATCAAAGGGGCGAGTTGAATTCATGACCATCCATGTGGGCCTGATCGGCGCAGGCAATATCGGCCATACGCATGCGCGCGCGACCAAAGCGATTTCCGGTGCTGTGGTCGCCGCTGCCTATGGCACAAACGCGGAAAAGGTAAAACGGTTGTGCGTCGAGCATGGCGGTGTGCCTTACGATAACTTCGATGCCTTTTTGCGCCATCGTCCTATGGAGATGGTCATCATCGGCAGCCCGTCAGGGTTGCACGCCGAGCAGGGTATGGCTGCCGCGCGGCAAGGATTGCACGTGCTGGTGGAGAAGCCGCTGGAGATCAACACCACGCGCGCCGACGCTTTCATTGCTGAGTGCCAGAAAGCCGGCGTCAAGCTGGGCGTGATTTTTCAGGACCGTCTTAAGCCCGATATCCGCCGCCTCAAGCTGCTCCTTGCCGCTAAGGCTCTGGGCAATCCGCTGCTGGTGGAGGCGCGGGTCAAGTGGTATCGTCCGCCGGAATATTACGCCGGTTCGCGCTGGCGTGGGACCTGGGCGCTGGACGGCGGAGGCGCGCTGATGAACCAGGGCTCCCACACCGTGGACCTGTTGCTGTGGCTGCTGGGCGATGTGGTAAGAGTCCAGGCGCGCACCGCGACTGCATTTCACGCCATCGAAACGGAAGACACCGCCACGGCAATTCTGGAGTTTTCCAGCGGTGCGCTCGCTACATTGCTGGCGACGACCGCGGCCTACCCCGGATATCAGCGGCGCGTCGAGATCACGGGATCGGAAGGCACTGTGGTTCTGGAACACGATCGCCTGATAGTAGCGGACCTGCGTACGCAAAAAGAAAACCTGATCAGCGCGGAAATCACAGACCAGAACGCCAGCAGCTCTTCACCGGTCGTAAGCGATGTTCGCGGGCACCAGATGGTAATTCAAGATTTCATCCGCGCTATTCAAGAAGACGGCAGGCCGGTGTGCGATGGCGTCGAAGGCCGCCGCAGCGTTGCCTTGATCCAGGCAATCTATGAGGCCGCGGGGAAGAAGCTCACCAGTGATTCGCGCTGATAACACAGATCAGGAAAAACAATTAGCAATTGTCAGTTGGTAAACCACAGTGTTAAGCAGTCCACTGATTCTCCGTTTGTACAAATCCGCGGCAAGGCGTTTTCGAGAATCAGTGTCATCAGTGTTTATCAGTGGTGGAACTTGGGGTCGCTGACTGCTGACTGCTTTTTCCTCACACAGATCCGGGCCAGCGGTTAAACTGAAACCTAATGGCGACCGCAACCCAGTCCAAAGACACACCTACCTATCGCAAACCCGACCTGAGCGTGAGCTTTGCCGGCATCACGTTCAAGAACCCCGTCATCGCCGCCGCTGGGACATTTGGCTACGGCATCGAATTCGAAGACATCGTCACGCTGGAAAAGCTGGGCGGTTTTGCCACCAAGGGACTGTCGCGCGAACCGATGGTCGGCAATCCGCCGCCGCGCCTGTTTGAGACCGCGGCCGGAATGTTGAACTCCATTGGCCTGCAGAACATCGGTGCGCGCGCATTCCTTGAAGAAAAACTGCCCCGGCTGGCGCAGAAGAAAAACGTGGTGGTGCTGGCCAACGTTTTCGGCTACACCCGCGAAGACTATGAAGCCACCATCCGCATTCTGAATGAAGCCGAAGGCATTGCCGCGTATGAACTCAATGTCTCGTGTCCCAACACCAGTCACGGCGGCATGGTGTTTGGCAGCGACCGCGCGTTGCTGGAAGAGCTGGTGGCAAGCTGCAAGGCCGCTTCGCGCCGGCCGCTGATCGTGAAGCTCTCGCCTAACGTGACCAGCATTGCCGCCATGGCCCGGTCGGCGGAAAATGCCGGCGCGGACGCCATCTCCCTGGTGAATACTTTTGTGGGCATGGCCATTGATGCCTCCACACGCAAGCCGCGCATCTCCAACGTGACCGCCGGACTGAGCGGGCCGGCCATCAAGCCGATCGCGCTGCGCATGGTCTATGAAGCCGCGCACACCGTGGAGATCCCGGTAATCGGCATGGGAGGCATTACCACAGCCGAAGATGCAGTGGAGTTCATGCTGGCTGGAGCCGCAGCTGTCCAGGTAGGTACAGCCAACTTCTGGGACCCGTGCGCTACGGAAAAGATTGTCGACGGTTTGCAGCGCTGGTGCTTTGAGCATCGTGTGGCAAGGATCACGGATTTGATCGGGACGCTGGAAACGGAGTAGAGATTGCCAGAATTGCCATAATCGGGTAATTGCCAAGATTGAAGATTGTCCATAAGGGCGATTGTTCCTGAAAGCCTTATGGCTTTTGAAAAGCTCGGTAAGTCTATGAGTAAGTCCCGTCTTCAATTTTGGCAATTACAAAATTACCCGATTACCAATCTTCCTACGTGCTGTCTTTACGCAGAAATTCCTGGGTAATCTCGGGTAGTTTTTCGCGGATCTGGATGGGCAGCCGATCGTGAATGCGGCGGGCGTGTATACGGGCCACATCGGCTACAACCACCGGCGCCGGCGTCGCGACGGCGACGATCAGCCATACCACGCTGAAGAAGAGGAATCCGGCCAGGGCGATCAGCTCCAGCACCAGAGCATGCCGGGGCGAGTAGTACCGCACCGCGCCGAAGGCCACCAGAAACATGATGGCGGAGACCGTGGCCACGATCATCAGGCCGATGTCGATCGTGCGGTGCAGAACCTGCCGCGAGCGGCAGTGTGCGCACTCCGTGAGATGCTGTTCGTAGTCGCCGCGCATCTCCGCCGCCAGGCCAGAAATGTCATACCGCCAACCGGCAAGAATGTCGCCGACGACCTTGTCCGTACAAAAATTACTCATCAACGAGCCTAAATTCTGGGCCTGCAACGATTAAGTATAGGTATAGTCTCATCCCAGCCAAAGAGGTTGCAACGGCTTATCCTGATGGGCCAGAGACAGGCCGCAGGATTGAAACAGGTTCATCCGCCCGCCCAGTGCTTTATAAGCGGTTTCGCGGGCCAGTTCCGGGTGGTTATTGTGTTCGGAAAGGTGTGCCAGAACAAGGAACGCGGCAAACCCATCATAGTCTTTCTCCAGGAACTCCGCGAGCTTGGCATTGGAGAGATGGCCCACCCGGCTCATCACGCGCTGCTTGACCATCCACGGATACGGCCCGTTGCGCAGCATTTCCAGGTCATGATTGGACTCGATCATAAGCCCATCGCAGCGGCGCAACGCGTCTTTTACATTGGCCTTGATGTCGCCCAGGTCGGTCACAATGCCGATCTTCACTCCGTTCGCCTTAAAGGTGAACCCGCACGGGTCGGCGGCATCGTGGGGAATAGTAAAAGGGCTCACCGTAATATCGCCGATACTGAAACTTCGTCCAGGGTGAAAGTGCTCCCGGCGATCCAGTTTGGCCGGTTTGCCTTCAAGATCTTTGGTCACCCTGCGCCAGCTCTGGTAGGTGGCTTCCGTGATGTAGACCGGGACCTCCAGCTTGCGCGCCAGAACTCGCAGACCAACCACGTGGTCGACATGCTCGTGCGAGATAACGATAGCTTTCAGCTTTTGCGGATCTTCTCCGGCAGCCTTCATGCGCTTGAGCGTCTCACGGCACGAGAGACCGGCATCCACCAGGATGCTCGCGGTGGAGCTGGAGAGAACGGTGCAGTTCCCTTTGCTTCCACTGGCCAGGACTGTCATGCGCATTGCCATTCAAGTGCAGAATAACGGGAATCCGCCTCTGGGGGAAGAAGAAAACGCAGGAGAACCGAAGTGACAAGGCCTTAGGCCGCCTGTTGAGTAGGCAGCGATAAGCGCTGGGAAGCTAGCGTCTGCAAATGAAAATGCCCGGCATTTACTCTGCCGGGCATTGGTCCGTTCGCCAAAGTTGTTAGTTGGCGGTCTTTTTGTCTTCAAATGTAACGCTGACGTGTACGCCATCCGTCTCCGGACTCACCGTCACAACGACTGAGCGCTTGTGGTCCTGGTCCGCGGCGGTCACAATGCCGCTGACTTTGCCGTCCGTATTGTTGCTGGTGGTGGAAGCACTCAACCCGGATGACTTGAGCGCGTCGCCAAAGTAGGTCAGCACTTTGTCGGGTGTGTCCTGGGTAACAAACACATAGGTGCCGCCCTGGTTGCCATTCGCGTTGATGGACATCGTGCTTTGCGGCGACGAACCCGGATACGTCGGCACCCAGTCCGGCGCCTTGTCGGAATTGTTTCCGATCTTAACGGTGCCCTCCGGTCCTTTCACCTCCAGGTTGCCTGCCTCGGTATTCGCGGTGATCGTGGCCGTCTTGCCCTGAGCATCGGTAACCACCAGGCGATTGGTCGATGGATCAAGCTTCATGGTGACGGTCTTGCCTTCGTCGTCCGTGACGACCAGAATTTTTTTCTCTGGATCTATCCTCATGGTCGAGGTCTTATTGGTTTTCCTGTCACGGACCACGATGGTTCCGGTCGAGTCGTCGCTTGACACTGTCTCCAGGTCGGGATTCATCGCTACAGATAGCTTAGCCGCGGCCAGGACCGGATTTTTCTTTATCGAGTCCACCTTACTTGCCACAAAGAAGCCAATTGCGGCAACGACCACAATGCCAAGAACAATGATGGTCCCACATCCTCCCAGGACCCAGAGAAGCGCATTGGATTTTTTCGCGGGTGGCGCCGGCGGAGCGGTGGCTGCGGCCGCTGGTGGAGCTGCCGATGGTGTCGGTGGTACCGGTGGAGCTGGCGGCGTCGGCGGTGGCGTAGTGGACATGGAAACATCTCCTTATGTTCTTGGAAGTCTGGGGGAAGGTTCAGTCTCGACATTATACGTACATTGCTACGCCGCGCCAGAGTTTTTTGGCCTTTCGGGCCTCGGATTGAGCAGGCTCAAACAGAAAAAGTTTTGAGATTCGTTGGCCGTTCGCTATACTCCATTTCAGTCCTGCCCGGGAGCGGCGCCGGCGGGACCTGCGGTCGCCATAGCAACGTGGTGACAGCACCCGGGAAACCGGAAACGGCCTGCACTTCGCCGGACACGGCTTGCTTGTACCAGAGCCTGCTCCGAACCGTGGCTGCCTGTGGCGCAACAGGACTTCCTCAGCCCGATTTTGCGATCCTCTTTTTTGGGGATAAGTGTGTCCGTCCGAAGATCGTAGCCGCTACAAATTCGAAGAACGAGCTAATCAAGTCAGAGCGGTTCCAGATTGCTTGTCTTACACGTGACACGTGTCAGGGCATGACTTTAGCGTGAGCCCGGCGTGAGCGTTAGTAAGCAGAGGGCTGCGAAGTCAGGCCGTAACGCCAGCGCTGTTTTTCGTTCCGCCCTGCCGGAGGCTGGCGCGCAGCGGAGCGGAGCGCCAACTAAAGAAGCTGCTCCAGCCCTAGAGAAATCCTGAACATCAAACCAAACATGCCACCCAAACCGGGTGGCTTTTTTATTGCGAGGCAGACGTGTCAAACAGAGACGAGATCATTGCAATCATCCAGGAATGCGCGCAGAAGCTGGGGCGCGCACCCAGCCGGGCTGAGTTTCACCGTGCGTCGAAGATCAGCTGGCACCAGGTCTACAGGCATTTTCGCGGGATGCGGCCAGCCGTCCGTGCGGCCGGACTGGAACCGGGACCACGAGGCGGTCCTCTGGACCTGAATACGCTGGTGCTCGACTGGGCGCACGTCGTTCGCGATCTGCAACACCTGCCAAGCCGCGCGGAATACGACCGTCTGGGCAAACACCACTCGGTCACGCTGCACGCGCGCATCGGCTGGAGCCAGATGGCACATAGCTTCGTGCTGCTGGTGCGGGAATTTCACCTCGAGCGCGAGTGGTCGGACGTGGTGGGCATAGTGGTGAAAAAGTTTCCGTTGCTGGGGAAATCGGCCATTGGCACTTGGCCATCGGCAAACAGCAAAGGCGGACTCACCGCAGAGGACGCAGAGCACGCAAAGGATGCAAAGAACGCAAAGAACGCAGTTGATGCGAAGGACAAACAGCTTGTCGCCGATGCACGCAGAGGAAGACCCCGCACAAATTCCTTACCTGCTTGCACCGCGTATCCCCTTCACACCCATGGAGCGCAGCCCGGGGTCCCCGACGCGCGGCGGTTTTCGCGTGGCGGGGTGGAGGCGCCCTCGGCTGCGTTCTTGCCTGTACGTCCCCGTGCGTCCCTGCCCGACGAGTGTGATAGGTCCACAGCAGCGCGACATCCTAGTGAGATTTCTGTGGCACCGGCATCGGGGTCCCCGACGCGCGCTTCGCGTGACGGGGTGGAGGCACTCTTGCCGGTGTTCTGTCCTGCAAATCTGCGCGTAGCCCTGACCAACGAACCCAGCCAGTCCCCGACATCCAACCCCCGATCCATATCCATGGAGCGCAGCCGCCCTCGGCTGCGAGTTTTCCCAGGATGCGCTTAGGAAAAGTCGTGACAGCCGCGCTGGCCGCAGAGATTCTAATGGCGGCCGAACGAAGCACTCAGCAACCGGCCATCAGCTCTCAGCAGGGCGAGTCGCCAAAGTCACCCCACTTGAGAAAGGCCGATTCCATGGTCTACGGTGCACCACTGACGATCGCCGCCATGGCCCACGCCCCAACCAACGAAGCCGGCGTGATCTTCCTCTTCGGCGTACTGGCGGCCGATCTGGGATTCCGCGTGGAGCGCCTCCAGACGGCCTTTCCCGACTGCGAGGCCAAGCGGGAAGTCGTCCCCGGCAAATGGGAGCGGGTAAGGATCGAGTTCGAATTCGAAAGCCGGAATTTCAAAGAACATCGCCACCATCCCGAAGGCTGCGACGTGATCGTCTGCTGGCGTCACAACTGGCCAGACTGCCCGGAGCGCCTGGAGGTGGTGGAACTGGGGAGAGCAGTGGGATGAGCGAAACGCAAGAATTTTCACCACGGAGGCACGGAGACACGGAGGAAAGCAGAGAGGGGGTGAGTGTGCAGAACGCATCACCAATACTCAGCGCCAGAGGCGCGCCACGAAGTTAGCCCAGCTTAGCTTTGGAAGGGATAGGTGTGGTAACAGGCAGAACCGTTTGGCCTTCCTTCATGCATTTCCGTTCAGCTTGAGAAAGTAACGCTGAGGGGCGAATTCCCAAGCTGCCAGACATCGCAATCACCAGCGCCATTGTTGGATTCGCCTTGCCTTGCTCCAGTCGGTTGATGGTCGTAATCTCAAAACCCGATTTTCTGGCCAAATCGCCCTGGGACCACTTTTTCTTGACCCGCAGCTTGGTAATCACAAAACCCAGGGCTTGTCCCAAGGTTCTGGTCTGTCGTTTGAGCTTGTCACTGATCGGGCGGGCCACACTCGCATCATCGGTGATTGACCACGACTAATTATTTTGTATAAAATCAAAATAACTCATTAGTAACTGAAATCAGAATGGCTCAGTACGAAAGTAGACTGGCATAACCTCAAGATGAAACCTGTCTTCTATGAACGGCTTTTCCAATTGAATCGATGCCTGGAACAGGTGTGCGACATTCTGGATCTGTATGAACTGGACGGTGTAATCCATCCCGTATATGCCGGGGCGCGTAAGCGCTCAATTGAAGGCCTCCGCGCCGACCTAAGCCACATCCTTACCGGCATGTTGCACCAGAAAGAGCTGGAGGCCTGCGTTGCCGCAGCGCGTTCAAAACCCGAACTAGAGCGAACGGGCGACGATCAGGCTCAGCCCTAATGAAAATCGTGTGGCATAGCTGCCCCGGCTGTGGGGTCCGCAACAGGATGGAGGCGTGGACAGCGCGGCTACTAATCAAGATTATTTGTCAAGGCTGAGGCAACAGATGGGCGGTTGCATGGCCGACTTCCGCGGAAATCTCTAACAATTCATCGTAAGTCCGTTCATCTCCGATCATCATCCAAAACGGTCGTCCGACGATTAAATCTGTGTTCAATTCAAGAAACTGCAGTGCATATCTAGAACCTGAATATTCTGCGTACGAATGGCCTTCTCCAGCGCGATTGTAAGCCATGCTCGCATATGCGCTAACCCTATGCTGGTACCTTAAAGCCGTAATTGTCAGAATTCTTCTCTTCATTTTTTCGGATGTATCAAGGTTTGGAGCAACAGTCTTCATTTCAAAGTACTGCTCTTCATCGTCATGAGTCAGTATGAACAGGTCAGATATAACTGTCCGCTGAACGCCACCTGGAAACTGATTTGCAAGCACCCTTTTGATGTCTTCTTGCCTGTTTGGTTTGACTCGGTCACCACCGGCAGCCTTCATTTGTTCGACCCAATCACGAATGAGTGTCTCCGCCGCAGGCTGTATCTCGCCGGTAACACGATGGCTGTTCACCGCATGTTTGTGAAACTGGCTCGCGACGATTCGCGCCATTGTCTGAAACCAATTGCCAGATCTTGTCGAAAAAGAACGCTCACTCAGCGGGACGCCAAATAGGGTAGGCATCAGCCGCGCATGGAATGGTTGGCGCTCCACAATCGCGCGATTTGCGAGGCATTCACGGATATACCGTTCAATTTCTCGTTGTAGATAATCTCTGATTTGCTGTCGCGTAGCTTCCGTCAGTGGCAAAATAAGCGCCCTCTTTGAGTCATTATGCAGGAAAGTCGATTTAGAATCACCCTTATATGGAGAGATATCTTCGACTCAAGCTGCGGGGAGGCCATTTTGGCCATGTGTCGGCGAAACGGTCATTGGCGATGGGGAAAATCCGGGGAAGGAATAATCGGACTACAGAAGTCCGATTACGATATGCTCTGGTCCGCGCCGGAATTGGAGGTTGGCGTTTACACGTAGCGCTGCCCGGTCGCCCGGATTTTTATTTTATTAAAAAGAGGATCGCGATATTCGTTGACGGCTGTTTTTGGCACGGTTGCCCGAACTGCGGCCATATTCCCAGAACTAATCGTGCATTTTGGCGGGCCAAGATTGAACGGAACCAACAGCGCGCAGCAAAATGGGACTGCATTCTTCAAAAGGACAAGGTGCTTGTCCTCCATATTTGGGAATGTGAAATTAAACACTCGCTTGTTCAATTTATGCGCAAGTTGAACCGTTACTTAAAAACCCGGGGCAAGCGATAAGGTTAGACGAAGAGTTTTTTCTGGCTACTTTCTACCGAAGCCCGCCAAGATTCATGATCAGTTCCCGTATAGCGACTAAATTTCTGGGAAAACCGAAAGTCGCTGACTTCGCCTTGATCAAATTTAATTATGTGTTTCCCGATGGCCTCAGCGAAAACAGGAGGAACCGCATTGCCGATCTGGCGATACTTATCATCGGTCTTCCCTGCAAATCGATACTTTTTAGGAAATGTCTGAATTGCTGCGTATTCACATACCGAAAGCGGACGCAAAGCGCTCGGGTGGCAAAGAGCTGTCGCAGGCATTGTTGGGCGCGTGACCAGGGTAGGAGATGGCTTCTCCCAATCTAGACGGCGATAAAACCCCGTTTTCCCGCCACCTGCATACCAACTTTCTCCCATAGCTACTTTCTTTACTTTCTCTGGCAGGTCCCTCCAATTTTGGCCCGTCTTCAGCATCTTGAAATATTTCAACCGCTTTTCGGGGAATCTGCCACATTCCTCAGCAACGTCTTGCAAACCGCCAATGGCGTTACGCACTGTCTGCCAACGAGGCAGTCCGTCTACTCCTGTTTCATTGTGAGTAGGATGAATAAAAGGCACGGCAGAACCTTCGCGAGAAGCGAAAAAAATTAAACGCTCTCTTGTTTGGGGCACACCATAATTCGCGGAATTGTATAGCGTAAAAGTAGTTGCGTATCCACCGCTTTCCATCAAATTCAAAATGTGCAGCAACGCTCCGCCGGGTTTTTCATCCTCTTTAAGCGGGGAATGTCCAGAACCACGAAGTTCATGGGGTCGGTGGCGCAACGGAGCTGATAGCAACCCGCGAACATTTTCAAAAATGGCGTATTTTGGCTGTAACTCTAAAATCAGATGAATGAAATGAAGAAAGACGTTTCCGCGGTCATCGTTAAGTCCGAGACGTTTCCCAGCAGTCGAGAAGGCCTGACAGGGCGGACCTCCAACTATAGCGAACAGCTCTCCGCGATGAATACCAAGATCCTGGCAGAGAAAGCTAGAGTTCAGCTGGCGAACGTCGAAATCATACAGACGTAAATGTGGACGGTTGAGGCGAATTGTCTCGCAAATTACCGGATCGAATTCATTAACGGAAAGAGGTTTAAGGCCTGCGCGTTCTAAGCCGATGTCTAGGCCGAGCGCTCCGCTGAAAAAACTCAAATACCGGCGCGTTGTGTCCACAAGCTAAGAGTAGCAGAAATATGGTTAGCGAACAATGGGCGAATCTAGAATTTCCTGTGGATATCTATTCCGTAATTCAGCAAGGATCGCATACACAGCGCGTAATCGCACAACCCAGAAAAACAAAAGGCGCCGCTTTTTCAAGGGGCGCCTGAATCGTTCAACCATCGCAGGCGAGGGCGCCTGCGCTCCATGATCCATTCACTAACTCACTTGCGGTCGTCGTCCGACTCCAGAGATTGAAACCGCGCACGCATTCGCGACACGGTGAAATGCCGCACTTGGGCGCACCATTGCGAATCTACCGCTTGCGGCAGACCGAAGACGCGCAGATCCAGCGCCAGATTGGTGATGTATAAAAATCTGCCGTCGTTGCTGAAGGAGAGGCTGGCTGGGAAAAGCAGGCCATGCGGCAGCCCTTTGCGGTTGACGCCTTCGAATTCACCCAGTCTGGCCAGCAGCTTGCCGTTGGGGCTGACCACGTCGATCTCATCGGCTTGATTGGCTGCGATCCAAAGATTGTCGTGGGCGTCAATGGCGACTCCGTCAGCACCATTGATGCTGTTGACAAAAACTGCGGGCGTGCCGGGCGTGCCGTTGCTGACCGGAACTTGCACAACGGTGTCATTGCCGGTGTTGGCCACGAACAGCGCGGTGCCTGCATGATTGAATACCATGCCGTTGGCTCCGAATGGAGGTATGCCCGTGGTGGTCAGCAGAGGGTCGGTCACCCACGCCGTGCCTGGACCACCGGCAGGTCCGGTTTTCCAAATGATGCCCTGGGCGGAGTCTGAAACATATACGTTACCGGCTTGATCAAACGTGATCCCGTTCAGGCCTGAACTGCCGGTGACGGTCATGAAGACCTGCGATGCACCGGTGCGCGCGTTGACGCTGAGCACTTGGCCGGCGCCGAAGTCAGCCACCAGCAACGCGCCCGTGTGAGGATGGAAAGCAATTCCCAGCAGATGCGGGCTAGAGTTGGCGATGCTTACCTGTCGCAAAAACCGACCTTCGGAATTGAAGACAAACAGTTGGCCGAGTCCGGTGACACTACCGTTCTGGTTGAAGCCAAAACTGGCGACGAAGACATTGCCGTCCGGGCCGACAGCCAGGCCTTCAGGACCAGCGGCCCCGTCAGGCAGAATGGCGAAGAGTTCCGCCGCGTTGCGGTTGGGTATGTTGTGGTTTGACGAATCGTGGTTCGATGGTTCCTGATCCGCCGGCGCGGCCATCGCGGCAAGTTGCCAGGCCAATACCAGCACGATCAGTAGCTTGATCGTTTTGCTCCTTGGGATGAATAGATTCATGCGCGTTCCTCTTTCTTGTTGGTTATCCAGCTGCATGGCCGGAACTGGAACATTCCGGTTGAGAATTTTATTGCATTTGGATGCCGCGAAGAGTGGAGACGGAGGGAATCGATCTGGGATTATTTTGTGTCGAAAAAAAGGCGCCACTTTTCAGCAGCGCCTCGGTTTGAGATCAGTGTGATCCGTGTAAATCAGCGGTAAGAAATCTATGCCTCCCTGATTCCATCCATAAACGCTTTCAGCTTGCGAGAGCGTGATGGATGCCGCAGTTTGCGCAGCGCCTTGGCTTCGATCTGACGAATACGCTCGCGGGTGACTGCGAACGACTGTCCGACTTCTTCCAGAGTGTGCTCCGAGCCGTCTTCAAGACCGAAGCGCATCTTGATGACTTTCTCTTCGCGCGGCGTGAGCGTACGCAGGACCTGCGCTGTCTGGTCTTTCAGGTTGACGTTGATCACAGCCTCGGCCGGCGAGACCATGGAGCGGTCTTCGATGAAGTCGCCGAGGTGAGAATCTTCTTCTTCACCGATGGGCGTTTCCAGCGAGATAGGCTCCTGGGCGATCTTGAGCACCTTGCGCACTTTCGCGACAGGGATGTCCATGCGCTTGGCGATCTCTTCCGACGTTGGCTCGCGTCCCAGCTCCTGAACGAGTTGCCGCGAGGTGCGGATCAGCTTGTTGATGGTTTCGATCATGTGTACCGGAATACGGATGGTGCGGGCCTGATCGGCGATGGCGCGGGTGATGGCCTGGCGGATCCACCACGTGGCGTACGTGGAGAACTTGTAGCCGCGACGGTACTCAAACTTGTCGACGGCTTTCATCAGGCCGATGTTGCCTTCCTGGATCAAGTCCAGGAACTGCAAACCGCGGTTGGTATATTTCTTGGCGATGGAAACCACCAGGCGCAGGTTGGCTTCAATCAGTTCGCGCTTGGCGGCTTCAGCGTCTACGTCGCCCTGGATGATTTCACGCTGCGTCCGCTTCAGCTCCTGGTAAGTGATGCCGGCTTCCTGCTCCAGCTTTTCCAGGTCGTTCTTGTGCTGACGCTGGATGCGGCGGAACTCTTTCTTGGGTTCCTCGGCGCGCGTGGCCTCGATCTTTTTTTCCAGGTTGTTGACCTGGCGGTCGAGCGAGCGCATGGAGTCCACAGTCTTGTTCACGCGTTCAATCAGGCGCTTGCGCTCCGGATTGGTGAACTTCAGCTTGCGGATTCCCGTGGAAACCTGCACCTGCGCACGGCCCAGCGCCCAGCGATAGCGTCGGTGCTCTTTGGGTTTCTTCTTCTGTTGGACGGCGACCAGCTTTTCCTGGACCTGCTGGACCTTCTTGTAGTGTTTGCCGATCTCGTCGATCTGGCCGGTAAAATCTTTCAGCCGGGCCTGGACGATCTCGTCGGTGATCTCCTCTTCGTCGAAGGCGACCAGTTCCTTGATGGAGCGAACACCTTTTTTCAGATCTTCGCCCAGAGCCAGGATTTCCTTGATGACGATCGGAGAGCGGGAAAGCGCCTTGAGCACGCGCAACTGGCCACGCTCAATCCGCTTGGCAATTTCCACTTCGCCTTCGCGCGTGAGCAGTGGGACTGTGCCCATCTCGCGCAGGTACATACGCACCGGGTCGTTCGTTTTTTCGAGCGCGCCGGGGGTTAAGTCAAGTTCAACGTCTTCGCCTTCCTCCATGTCTTCGAATTTCTGTTCAGAAGGCAAACCTTTGCTGGCGTCGAGCACGTCTATGCCCTGGTGGCTTATGGTAGTGAGCAAATCATCGAGATCGTCCGGTGAATGGACGTCACCTGGTATCAAGTCGTTGACTTGGTCATAGGTGAGGTATCCCTTTTCTTTACCTGTGTCGATCAGCTTTTTTATGTCGTCAAATTTATCGTCTAGAGCCAAACCACGACCTCATTTTTCATGAACAATACGGGGCTGTACGCTCGTATTCCCTTAAAGAATGCCGGCGGGATATAGGGCTGGAATGCGCGCACGACCCGAGATTACTTAGTTTATCATATCCAATCCAAGGAACAGAAGCGCAATTGACTGCCCCCGCCTGCGCTAACCCAAAAGAGGATAAAACCGCCTTGAATATCTTGAATATATAGATGCCCCCTATGCTTGGAGGGGTTCGTAAAGGGCTGCATGATCAAAAGACGAAAGTTCTTGCCTAATGCTGGTTGGGGGTAAGCACGAGCCAAGCGGAAAGCCCGCGCGGCGGGAATTCAAGGCAGGTTTTTGCCATCCGTCCGATTTTGCAGAATCTTGCGGGCCAAACGATGCAGGCTGCTTCCGACGATCGGTATCTTCCGTATCCGTTGTGCGGCCGCCCGGAACGCTTCGATTCCCTTGTCGTAGTTCCATTGACGCAGATAGGCAGCCACAGCATGCAACTCCGCTTCACGGTTCGGTTGCCAGCTGCGAAATTCTTTAATGACTTCAGTGTAAAGCGCAATCCAGCGGCGGGTTGCTGTTTCCAGTCCGGCCTCCTGGCGGACTCGCTGGCATACTCGATCGGCATCAGCGGGGTCATAGCGCGCGATCTCCGCCCGAATATATTCCGGCTTAAGAGGGTTCACCAGCACGCCACCGCCAAAATTCCAGACGCGCAGATAGTCAAAGTTCTCGCTCGACACCATGGGGCCAGCCCCGGCAAAATCGCATAGCACTACCGCGGCTCCGGTAGCCCTGGCTTCCAGGGCACATCGGGCCTTGGCGAACACAAGGTCATAGCGCGGCAGAACCCGCTCCGGATCGGCGACACCGGTGCCGGCCAGTGATCCCAGTACATCAAATTCCAGCCCCAGTCGACGGCACGCCCGTCGCACCGCCTGCAAATGGGTGTGACGGCTAGCGTGGTTGCTGAACACCAAAGCGTGCTTTGGCTGAGCCGGCAGAGAAGCGCGAGGTTGAAACCGTCGCAAATCAACCGCATTCAAGATGATTTTAGGGAAACTATCTCTGATTCCCCGTGCAAGTTGACTTCGTTTGGCGATGTTTGAACCGTCCAACGAATCCTGAGCGCCCAGCGCGAAAGCTTGGCGTAAGTTTACGCTTGCTGCTTCGTTCTTAAGCTGTTTCAGTAAGCTGTCGGCGATGTACCCCTGCCGGTGTGGCTGGGACTGCGGTGGTGTATCTATAGGTAAGTTGGAAAAGTGGCTGGAGGTGTCTCCTGGAGCCTAAGCTCACAACGCTACTTTTTTGTTTCTTAACTTGACAGAGATCCATTACGGCGAATAGATTCTCTGGTAGTTTTCTAGAATTAGTCTAGTGCATAGCCGCTACGCACCTATTTGGAGGATCTCATGAACATGCAAATTGTAGCCGGTATTTTTCGGTCTATGCAGGACAGGTCTTCGAAACTAGATTCAAGCTTCTGCTCCACGCAGGCGGTGCCTTCAGAGCATTTCGAGGGCATCAAGGCAGCTGGAGCATGTTGAGTTGTTTGCTGTTTTCACCCACATGGAGGCACACATGAAATCATGCAGTCCGTCGCTGTCGGTCGCAAGCAGTCATGCCAAGCATATTGCCGTCGAGTTGAAGGGTCGTAGAAGGCCAGTTGCGGTGACTATTGCCAGCGGGCCGATGATGAGCCATCTGAGTCGGCTGCTCTTTTTGGCGCTATTGCTTATGGTCAGTCCTTGGTATGCATTCGGTCAGAGCGCGCCCCAACAAACTGACGGGGGTGTGAAGGCGTACCAGACATACGACGGCGTGCGCGAAAAAATTGCATTGGCCTCAGGCAACGTGAATGTGAGCGTGCCACTTATCGGCCTGCCAGGGAGAAATGGCCACGACTTCAACTTGTCTCTCAATTACAACAGCCAGCTTTGGAGCATTTCTGAAATTGGAAATACGCTCACATGGATCTATGACTTCGGCATCGGTGTCGACACTGCAACCGGGAGCGGCTGGCATCTTTCCAGCGGCATGTCTGTAACACCCACAAGAGCAGAATGGCTTAGCAGTACTATCGTGTGCGTGGGCGGATACATGCTACGTCTGGGAGAGGGGAGTGTACACACATTTTCGTCCATCCATACCGGGTGCGTCACGCTCGATAGTTTCCCACCCGGTCAGCCGGCGCCGGCGAACAACGTGCCGGTGGGCATGGACGATACAGGCCAGTATATCCAATTGGATACAACCCAACACCTCGTCACTTTCAAAGATGGCACACAGAGCGACTATGGCAGCTCATTCATTGATACCAATGGCAATGTCGTTTCTATCTCCAACAATACTGACACTGTTGGCCGAAAAATTACTTACCTCTACAACTCTCCGATCAGCGGCGCAATCTCTGGCGTGCAGTATCTGGACTCCAATGGTGTTCTCCGCACCATTGCCCTTCAATATACGTCGCTTCCTTTCAGTTGTTCTTTTCCCGCTCCGTCGAACGTGGCCCAATCCACTGCGAGTCCCGCATTGTTGTCGGCTATCATCCTGCCAAATGGGCTTTCCTACACCTTTCAGTACACGGGTTGCGGTGAACTCAACAAGGTCACCTACCCCGGCGGCGGGTACAGCCGGTATGATTACGGCAACTTCACTCATTTAGTGAATATCTCAACCAACAATAACGGGATCATCAGCGAATTTGTTACATTGCGCGAGGTCGTGGCGAAGTATGTGTGCCGAGCCGCCACGACTCCAGAGGGAGCGGTGACCTCGCCTCCGGGCAACACGTGCCCGGTAGCTGAGGATAAGACAACCTATGCTCCTGCGGCTGGTACATGGAACAATGCTGGGAATGATGTAACTGATCCGCTCGGCAATTTAACCTCTTACCAATTCACACAAGGTGGCGACAGCCTGCATCCACCCCGTGAAACCAGTCGCGCGATTTATCAGGGCGCGTCGACCGTTTTAGAAACGATTCAGACCGCCTATGCCAATGGACTCTACCCGTCCAGCCAGACAACCATTCTGGCAAATGGACTGCAAAGTCAGATTCAATGGGATTACGAAGCAACACCATTTGTTGGCCCCGGTCAAATAGACAACGTGACGGAGGAGCGCGAGTATGACTATGGGAGCGGCGCGCCGGGGCCCCTTGTTCGAAGGACGGACTCTACCTGGCTGACAATCAATCCGGTCAACGGCCGTGACTACACTGATTCCACCGGATTCTCAACGTTTCCTCCGGTGGCCGGACTTAACATTTGGAACCGGAAAACCGGGGACAAAGTCTATGATGGCGCGGGCAATCTGAAAGCGCAAGCCGTCTACGAATATGACAATTACACAGCGGGAATCGTGGCGAGTGGCGCGGTGCAGCATGGTACATCCACTAATTCCTACGGGCCCAGCTATGTCACCCGGGGAAACCTGACCGCGCTAAAGCGCTGGCGCAGCACAGACGGTGCCTGGCTCACTACCACTTTTCAGTACGACGATGCTGGGAACGTTGTCAGCACCACAGATCCTCTGCAGCACACCACGACGTACAGCTATGCGGACTCCTGGGGAGACACTACATGCGCTCCGGTGGCTGGGCCCGCGGCTGCCTATCGGACAAAGGTTACGGATCCTTTAACCCATCAATCTCAATCCAAGTACAACTCATGTACCGGAACAGTCTCGTCGGTTACTGATCCTAATAACCAAGCAGCGACGTTTACTTATGATTTGATGGACCGGCAGATCGCGGCAGTGGCCCCTGATAACGGCCAGGCATCGACCTGTTTCAGCGATACTGTCGGGGCACCTTGCTATAGCCCGTCGTTGCCTATACAAGTAGTAAGAACCAATAAGATCACAGCAAGCTTATCCAAGATTTCTACCGAAGTACTTGATGGCTTGGGGCGAACCGTGCAAACCCAACTCAACTCCGACCCCACGGGCGCCGATTATGTCGATGTAGCCTATGACGCCTTGGGCCGCAAGGCAACACAGTCAAATCCTCATCGGACGACATCATTGCCCACGGATGGAATTACGCAGTTTCAATATGACGCGTTGAATCGGCCTACGCAGACCACAAAGCAAGACGGCAGCATAATTAACATCTCCTATTCTGGCAATTGCACCACAACAACAGATGAAGCCAACAACCAACATAAGGCCTGCGCGGACGCTCTGGGTCGCTTGATTGAAGTGGATGAACCGGGAGGCGGGTCGGCAGGAACCAACTCTGCCGGAACATTTACCGTTACAGGCACCCTGCAGAGCGTCACAGTGGGAGGACAATCGGCCACCCCAGCAACCGGAACCGTAACCATCAACCCGTCCACTGGCGCCGATCGGTCTATCACGGTACAAGGGCAAGCTGCAATCAGCGGTACGGGCAGCGTGACTATCTCCGGCTCGGAGAGGTCCGTCACCGTTGATCCGTGTGGTGGCCAGAACGGGGTCCATTGTCCGCACACTATCTGGGACGCTGGCCCTATTTCCATCACCGTGAATGGCCATGCGAACAGCTCCGGCTATGGCCAGTCTTCTACTTCTTCCAACATCGCCTCCAATATGGCGACGAGCATAAATACCGACAGCGCAAATTCGGTGACGGCCACCGCGTCCGGCACCACTGTTTTCCTTACAGCCAAAACCGCGGGCGCATCCACGAATTACACTTTGTCCAGCAGTTCGGCGACTAGCGATGCAACCGACTTTAGCGGTCCTTCGTTTACTTTGACTCGTTCAGGAGCGACGCTCATAGGCGGAGCGGACGCCGCAACTACCACCGTCTATGACGCAGGCACAGTCACGATCGGGGTGAACGGACACAATGACCAAGTCCTGTTCGGACAGAACGATACTGCTGCCATCCTGGCCTTGCGCCTGGCCACGGCCATCAACGGCGACAGCGCGGCTTTCGTGACCGCCAGCGCCTCCGGCAACGTCGTGACTTTAACTTCCAAGACCACCGGAACTGCGGCGAATGCAGCGCTGACATCGACCTATACTTATGACACGGCGCACTGGAACAGCGCCTTCTTTACAACGAGTAACTCAGGCACTACGCTTGCCGGTGGGACCAATGCCGTTGGCGGAACCACAATTTTTGATGCAGGAACGGTATCGGCCACTGTAGGAGGATTCACAGCCAACGCCGCGTACAATCTGGGCGGCAACAGCACGGCGGCGCAGGTAGCTTCCGCACTGGCGACGGCCCTGAGTGTCAGCGGTTCTCCAGTCACGGCCACCGCCTCTGGAGCCAGTGTCTCAGTGAGCTACGGTACTGTGGGCAGCGTCGGCAACACGGCAGTCACCGTCAACGCGAGCACAAGCCAGGGAGCGTATTTTGCTGGGCCATCATTTACCAGCCCCGGTGCAGCTCTAGTCGGCGGAACGGATCCTGCAACGGGCTCCCTAAGCACTCCTTATATCACGCTATACCAGCACGACGTTCTGGATGATCTACTGCGCGTGGATCAGAAAGGCTCCGCGCCTAGCGACAACACACAGTGGCGGACTCGCGCATTTACTTACGACTCGCTCTCACACCTGCTCACTGCAAACCATCCGGAGTCGGGCACCATCAGCTACGCGTACGACCAGAATGGGAATCTTTCCCAGAAGATTTCGCCTGCCCCCAACCAGGCGGACGCAGCCACCCAGACCATCACATTCTGTTATGACGCTCTGAACCGGGTCACTGGCAAAGCGTATTCTGGACAGACTTGCCAGAACGGACAGTTGCCGCAGGGCACCGCTGTAGTGAGTTACACCTACGACCAGGGAACGAATGGGATTGGCCACACGACGAGTTTGATCGATCAAGCCGGATCAGGAAGCTACACCTACGACGCAATGGGACGTCTTACCGGGGAGGTGCGGACGATCTCCGGAGTGAGCAACCCCATAAGTTATGCGTACAATTTCGACGGCTCGGTGAAAACACTAACGTATCCCAGTGGAGCGGTTGTCACCTACACCATGGACTCAGCGGGAAGAACTGTTTCCGCAACCGATAGCGCAAGCGGCATCAACTACGCGAACGCGGCCACGTACAGTCCCCACAATTCGCTCAACAGTTTTGTCAGCGGCAACAGCGGAACCTTCCCTGGCATTACCAACAGCTTTAGCTACAACAACCGCCTTCAGCCTGTAAATATGTCGGCATCCACGCCCAGTCAAACAATCTTCTCCATTGGTTATGATTTCCATTTCAACAATGGCGACAACGGCAATGTTTACGGCATAACGGACTATAAAGACGTAACCCGCAATCAGAGCTTTACTTACGACGCGCTGAATCGAATAACGTCAGCCCAGAACGCCGGGACCGATTGCACGCAAAGCGCATTGCAAGGTAAAACCAAGTTTTGGGGTAACAGTTATGGCTATGATGCCTGGGGTAACCTGTTGAGCAAAACGTCCACCAAGTGTTCGTCCGAAGGTCTGAGTGTTACCGCACTTGGCACGAACCGGCTTCTGGGCTATGGCTACGACGCTGCCGGCAACATGACGCATGACGCCACCAGCGGCCTCACCTACACTTTTGACCCGGAAAATCGCCTGACTGGAGCTGCCGGCTACACGTATACCTATGACGCCGAAGGAAACCGGGTCAAGAAGGCAAACGGTTCCACCGGCACCCTCTACTGGATGTACTACGGAACCAAAGGCGCAGTGGCGGAGTCGGATCTTGCAGGCAATTTGCAGTCTGAATATATCTTTTTCAACGGTGGCCGGGTGGCGCGAAGGGACCTGCCTGGGAATACCGTTGCATATTATTTCTCTGATCATCTGAACAGCGCGTCTGTAATTAGCGATTCTGCCGGCAACATCAAGTCGGAATCTGACTATCTGCCCTGGGGCGGCGAAATCCAGTACAGCGCAGCCGACTCCAATCATTACAAATTTACGGGCAAGGAACGGGACGCGGAAACGTGCGCCGCTGGTTCATGCCTTGATTACTTTGGCGCCAGATATTATGCCAATGCCCTCGGCCGATTCATCTCTTCAGATCCAGGACCATTCAACGTCGCAAACCCACAGTCGTTGAACCGTTATCTTTACGCTCTTGACAATCCATTTCGATATGTCGATCCGGATGGCAGAACACCATTTCCGACCGATGCCCTGGTGACTCTCGACAATTTCTACCAAGTAAGGGATAAGTTAATGGTTCAGTGGGCCGCTGACTACCAGCAAGGCTGGCAACGCAGGGAACTTGGAAGATTCCCGCCGGGCGCCTCCTCGGGGCTGAAGCAAAGCATCAGGCACAACAAAGACCTGACGAACGCTTCATTGCCCCCTACTCTGGAATTTTATAGCTATAAGAATGAGGTCGAGCAATATCTCGTCAACCAAGTCACAACCGAAGTCCAAGCGTGGATCTCTGACCCTAACACGTCTATTGACGATCTTAAGGGTGCGTTGATTTCTCTAGAGGGTACATGGCATAGTTCAGATATCCCTGGAATTATCGCCTTCATCGTACCGGAGGTGGTGAACAAACTCGATGAAGGTCTAAAGAGGATACACTCGCCTACCAGTGGACCACGCAACAATCTGATTTTGCGTCTTGAATCCATGATAGAGGCAGAAATCAAGAGAAGAGAAGCGGAGCAAAAGAAAAAAGAGGAGGAAGCGAATAGATGCAAACAAAACCCGGGAAAGTGCCACGGAATGACGCACGGGGGAACCCCAGGCCCCGGAGACAACACTGAACCCAAATGAGGTCATGTGCTTAGGTCATAGAGAATCGGAAAATTTATTGTGCGGGCCAAAGATACGCTAAAACGTTGGAGGATCATAGGACCGTTTCCTTTTTACGGAATCGGCGGATTATTCTTACTATATTGCTCTCTGGGACTTGTCTACGGACTGATACATTTTGTTCACGAGACGCAAGCCCCAGGGAGCTTCCGCGGCTATTGGTACTATGATTCACCCATTTCGGTCCTGTTAATCGTTTTCATCGTGTACTGTCGTCGTCCGCAACTCCTGGCCCTTTCGAGATGGCGTCCCAGATGGATTGACTTCGGCGTCGGAATTCCAGCCGGCCTCTTAGTCCCTTTGATTGCATGGCTTGCTTTCCGTGACCCAGTCAATAGCTTGCGGCTCTATCTTCTGCGTCCGACGTCACTTATCCCTTTCGTCTGTCTTACCCCCGTGCTGGAGGAGATTTTCTGCCGCGGAATATTCGTGAGATCCGTTGAGAGCTATTGGCCGCGCATTTGTACAGTGGTCTTTGTAGCTGCGGTCATTGCTTCCGTCCATTCTAGCTTCTGGATGGACTTACCTGCCCAGCTGTTACTCTCGTCTGTATATGTAGCCTTGGGGAACTCTCTTCCTGCGTCGATTACTGCCCACTTTGCAAACAACGCGGCTGTTTTTTTATTTGCCACAAGCCCCCTTGTGAAATGGCACGCTTATATTTACTCCCTATGGAAATAGGAAGTTGGACCAGGGTGACTGATAGAGTTTTGTGAACCGCCGGGTGCCCCAGGCTTTGCGCTCTCAGCTGTCCGTTACGATGATCGCGGGTGCCCCTCTTGCGGAGAAGCTGGCCTTTGGTTTTTCAGCTTCGCAGCAAGGGTGGGATTTTGAGGATGCGTGTGCCACATGTTGGAAGCTACGAAGAAAATTGCGTTCCAGGGCGGCCAGCGAAGAGTGCGAACTACCGGTACGTTAAAGGTTTCCACTCATCGCCCCGCTTTATTGCCAGCTGTATCGGACGCGGAGGTCCTTTCCTGGGAACTGTGACCTCTGCCCAGAGTTCGTTGCCTCCGCCCAGGCGCGGCAGTTCTGCGTGTTCAGGAATAAAGAAGAGGACGGGTGATGACAAGAAATACTCGTCGCCCCTCTGCCGTGCCCAGGAATTGAGCGTCATCCCGGTAGGATGATCCGCCTTATGGGCGACGAGTTGGCCGTTCTCCACAGCCAGCTCCACATAGCCGGGATCGTATGTCTGCGTACTCTTGAACATCTGCTGCCGGGCTAGTTCCGGCTTGAAATCGACGGGATGAACTGCAAGGTTCAGAGTGAGGTATCGCCCGCGAATGGGCAGGTCCGGATCAATCGAAGCGGTGCGCACCCAGACGCGAGGCCTGGTCGCACGGTCATAGAGCAGCTTCCCTCCCAGGCTGAGGACGATGAGGATATGAATGCAAGCGACGGCCAATCCTTTGTAGAGCGGTTTCATGCGGTAGCTCCTGCGGCGGCGGCGCGCGCGATCAAGTCTGTGCGCAGCCGGTTGAGAATCCATCCGCCGGCCAGGAAGATCACGCCCAGCAAAATCAGTCCCATGGACCGGCCCAGTTTATCCAGCACGCTGGAGAAATAAAATGCAATCAGGTCGAGCGCAAAAATAGCCGTGCCAAAATTGATGAACAACTTCCGGTTTTCGTGCACGCCCCAGTAGCAGAAGGCACAGGCGCCGAGAGCCACCCATAAGTAGACCCACGGACTTGTGTCCAGGTTCCTGCGGTGGCTCACCATGGCAAGAACGAATACCCAGGCGGCCGCGCCGAACATCGGGATGGACTGCTTTTTTCTGGTAACAATGGCAATGAGCAGTGCCGGCAGATACGCTGTCACGTACCCTAGCGCCCGTAGCCCGGCAGGCACAGCCGCATTGTGCCAGCCCCAGTAGTAGCTGGAAGACTCCGCGGTCGCGATTACGTCAAGGATAAAAGGGATCAGAGCCAGGGCCCCGCCCCACACCATTCCCGTGCGCAGATGCCGGTTGGGTTCTTTCCGCGTGGTCGTCAGATAAAAAATGGAAAGCAAAAGGAACCCCTGCGCGGCGATGTTCCAGGCGTCGCGATATCCTTCTGTCGCCAGTTCCCACTCCCCGGCGAGCCACCAGGGAATCAGCATCGCAGCCAGCAACGCCTGCGGCCACTGTCGCAGGATCAGCCAGGCAAGGACTGCGCCCATCGACCAGATCAGCAGACCTCCGGGCCAATGTTCTTCCAGGTTGAAGATTTGTCCGGCCATATAAATGCCGGCGCCGAGCGAAGCGGTTCCCGCCACATGCAAAGCAATGCCGATGGAAGGAACCTTGGCTCCAAGAACGCTCGCGGCGATATGGAAAACGGCAACCATGGCAAGCACCAGCGAGAAACGCTGCCATGGCGCGAGCTCGTCCCAATGCGCGGCGACGAACAGAAGGATGCCGGCGCAGAGCATGAGAGCGCCAAAGCTGATGGCAAGAACCGCCGGCCAGCGCATGCCCTTTTTCCCGGAGTTGTTTTCAAATTCGCGGATTCGGTCCGCGATGGGCGGATCGATCAGGTGTGCGTCCACCCAACGATCCAGGTACTTTTCCCAGGCCATGATTTCTCCTGTCTGTGATTATGCGTCAAAGGTCCCTACAAGCAAGTGAGTTGAAGCACCCGATAGAACGAACCTCTTGCCTAGGATTGCGAGATTTGTATTCGCAGTAGTCTCAGAGGGTTACAGGGGGGGCAACAATCGGGTGATCGCACCCATGCATATCGTGCACGTCCGATTATGTCGAGGGAGGACGAACCGTGGCGACTCAATACAAGTTAAAGGCCACCTCCACATTCATCTCCACAGCCACGGGTTCGCCATTGCGCATTGCGGGATCAAAGCTCCATGTCCTGAGAGTGGCAACGGCGGATTCATCCAGGCCGAGTCCCAGTGGCCTTAGCACTCCTACTCTTCTGACCTTTCCGGTTTGGTCCACAATGATCGAGACAACAATCACTCCCTGGAATTTTTCATAGCGGGCCGCTTCCGTGTATGAAGGCTCGGGAGTAAATTTGGCCTTCGGCTTCTGAACATCTGCGACTTTCGGGCCAAAATGATAGATTGTTCCCAACGGGGCCTGGCTTTCCTGGCTGGCCGGTGGTTGACTGGCGCTGTAGCGTTGAGATGAGTTGCTGCGCGTGCTCGACCCTTGGGTTTTGAATTCCATTTCCTTGCCCTGCTTGAGGTCGTAGTCATCGAGGTGTGCGTCAAGGTAGATGCGCCAGAATTCCGGCATCGAATCCAGTAGGTCGTCTTTGTTGAGCGCGAACACATTTCCGAGAAGAGACTGCGCCTGGTCGACGGTAGTAAGGGGCTGGTCAGTTTTAATCTCAACTTTTATGGAAGGTTTTACAGGTGGAGTCTGCTGTGAATCTGTGGGGCGTTTGAATTCAAACGGGGCCTGCCCGGTGGAAGCCCTTCGCACAAACAGCCGCCAGCCTTGTAAACGGAGTTCATTCTGCCCCAGTTCAACCTTCTTAATCTGGACAGCGCCGTAGACCGTCCAGTCGCCTTCCCGGCCCTGGTCCAGCGATTTTCCCTGCGCGTCATAGCGCAGAGATTCATTTCGCACCGGATGGCGAAGAATCAAGATCTTGCCCTTGAATTGGGTGTTGAGTGCGTCTTCCAAATCATGGTCGGAAGCGGCGGCCATCCGCGGGACAGCAAGCGCGCAGAGAATAAGGAGTAATGGAAGCTTGTTCATCTTTCGTCCTTTCGAGCAAAAGTGTACTTTGGTATCTCCCGGGACCAAAGCAGAAATCATAGCGTCTTTGTTGTTTTGCAGGGTCTCCCTGTTTTCAGAACTTCCTAGGATTAAGAACGAGTTCGCGCCAAAACTTGCACGGTTCCGTGCTCTGCGGAAAGAAAACAAAGAAAACATGGTGGCGGTAAACGGTGCGTCCTTAATTTTTGATTGCGTAAGAGGAGCAAAAGCAGAGTGCATTGCGGGCAAGAATAAGGTAAAATAGGGATGAAACAGGAGTAAAACGCGGTAGTCGTTCGATGCAATGGTTGTTTAGCCCCTTGGTGCCGGTGAGCAAGAATGGAACCGGGGCCGCGTTGACATTCATCCGCAGAGTTGGGTATTCTTTAACCTTCACTGCTCTGCAGTAGCCCGCCTTGTGTCTTCCCCTTCGGAAGTTAGTAAGCGGTCATCGAGCGGTTTTCATAGTGCTTTTATTCTCAGGAGTTTGGAACATGGTAACCCGTTTTCCAGGCGGGCAGGACATTGCGCGCAAATGGTTTGTGGTGGATGCCTCAGGGCAAACGCTGGGACGCCTGGCCTCGCGTGTGGCCAGCATACTGGCCGGCAAAGAAAGCCCCCACTACGCTCCATTCATCGACGTGGGCGATCACGTCATCGTGATTAACGCGGATAAGATCCGGGTAACCGGCGTGAAGTCCGAACAGAAGATGTATCGCCATTACACCGGCTTTCCCGGCGGGTTGCGCGAAGAGGCTTTCCGCAAACTGTTTGACCGCAGGCCAGACCGCATTGTCCAGCAAGCGATCCTGGGCATGCTGCCCAAGAACAAACTGGGCCGGGCCATGGGCAAAAAATTGAAGGTTTACAAAGACGACAAGCATGAGCACCAGGCACAGAAGCCGGAGCCGCTTGTCCTGGCCACGCGCAAGCAGGCGTGAAATGACAGACTGCATTTCGACATTGGGAGTGGATAAATAACAGATGGCTGATCAAGTTCAGTATTACGGCACCGGACGCCGCAAGTCGAGCGTGGCCCGGGTTTTTCTGCGTCCAGGGACCGGCAAATTTACGGTGAACGGGCGCGAGTTGGACAAGTATCTTTTGACCGCCGCGCAGCGGGTTGAAGTCCGCCAGCCGCTGGTCACCAGCGAAACCACGGCGACCTTTGATATCCATGCCACCGTCTGCGGTGGCGGCATCAACGGCCAGTCCGGGGCGTTGCGCATGGGCATTGCCCGCGCCTTGCTGGAGTTTAACGTTGAACTGCGCAAGAAACTGAAGGCCGAAGGCTTTCTTTCCCGCGATGCTCGCGGCAAAGAGCGCAAGAAGTACGGGCAGAAAGGCGCCCGCAAGCGCTTCCAGTTCAGCAAGAGATAATTGCGGCAGGACGGACTTTTTTGCCGTCCTGTTTTTGTTAAAAGCTTTTGAGTTTCGCTCCGTCTGCCTGGGGTTCCGAAGGCAGAAACGGGCGGTTGACCACCGGAACCAAAATCTTTCCTCCCGCTTCGCCGGGAGCGGATGGGGAATCAATCCCGAGCGGGCAAGATGGCCGCGAAGGATGCAATTCAATAAGGAGGTAGTTTGGCTAATATCACCATGAAGGAACTGCTCGAAGCGGGCGTCCACTTCGGGCACCAGACCAAGCGCTGGAACCCCAAGATGAAGGAATACATCTTCGGGGAACGCAACGGGATTTACATCATCGATTTGCAGAAGACGCTCAAGATGTTCAAGGACGCGAGCAAGTTCGTCCAGGATGCGGCCGGCGAAGGCAGGACCGTGCTTTTTGTCGGGACCAAGCGGCAAGCCCAGGATGCGATCGCGGAAGAAGCCGGACGCTGCGGCATGTTCTATGTGAACAACCGCTGGCTCGGCGGACTGCTGACCAACTGGGTCACCGTGCAGAAATCCGTGAAGCGGCTCAAAGACCTTGACGAAATGGCCACCGATGGCCGCTACGAGCTGCTGCCGAAAAAAGAAGTCATCAAGCTGGAGCGCGAGCGCAAACACCTGCAAGCCAACCTTGCCGGCATCAAGGCCATGAACCGCCTGCCCGACATCGTTTTTGTCATTGACTCCAACAAGGAAGCCATTGCGGTGAAGGAAGCCCGCAAACTCGGCATCCCCGTTGTGGCCGTGGTGGACACCAACTGCGATCCCACTGAGGTCGATTGGGTGATCCCCGGCAATGACGACGCTCTGCGCGCGATCCGTCTCTTTGCTTCCAAGGTCGCCGATTCGATTGCTGAAGGCGTACAGGCTGCCACCGACAAACAGACTACGGAGATTGCCGGCGCCGCCGCTGCCGGTGAAGCCCAAGCCGCAGCTGCCGCTGCCGCCAAGACTTCTCCCACCTCCGCCGATCTGGCCGAGGAAGAAGAGCTGAACATGGAAGAAGTTCTGGGCGGGAAAGTCCGCAAGGCCGAAGCTGAAGCCGCGGTGCCTGAAGTTGTACCGGAAGCGGACGTCGCAGCCAAGACTTAGTCGTTTTCTGCCACTGCGCTCCAGGCCGCCTGGCAGCGATCTCACCGCACTTAGTGGCCACAGAACCGGTAAGTCCGCATCAGGATACTGGTCTTGAACTGGCCGAAGGGAATGCCTGTGGCTATCCTTCGTATCTGACCGCGAAGAGCCCACGCCAAGCCCGCTGAAGAACGCTCTTCACGGCGAATGTGTCTTTTGACAATGGTCTTTAAGGGAAAGTGATCTGATGAAAACGGAAGGTTCCATGACTACTTCGGCAGCAGCTCCTGACGACGGCAAGAAGCCAAACATTACCGCGGAGCAGGTGAAAAAGCTCCGTGAGCGCACCGGCGCACCCATGATGGACTGCAAGAAGGCGCTTCAGGCCAGCAACGGCATTGAAGATGAAGCCGAAGTGTGGTTGCGCAAGCAGGGTATGTCCACGGCGGCCAAGAAGGCCTCCCGCATCGCCAGCGAAGGCTCCGTCGCCAGCTACATCCATGCCGGCGGCAAGATCGGCGTGCTGGTGGAGATCAACTGTGAGAGCGACTTCGTCGCCCGCACCGACGATTTCAAAGACCTGATCAAGGACATCGCCATGCACATTGCGGCTTCCGATCCCAAGTTTGTCCGCAAGGAAGATGTCACGCCGGAGGCCTACGAGAAAGAGAAAGAAATCTTCCGCGCCCAGGCAGCCGCGACCGGCAAGCCGGCCAATGTGGTGGAGAAGATCGTCGAAGGCAAGATGTCAAAGTTCTACGAAGAAGTCTGCCTGCTCGATCAGCCCTTCGTAAAAGAGCCGGGCATTTCGATCCAGCAGTTGATCGCCAGCAAGATCGGCAAACTGGGGGAGAATATCTTTGTCCGCCGCTTTGCCCGCTTCAAAGTGGGCGACGTGGGAGAGACCATCGCCATCACCAAACCACAGCAGGAACCAAAGGCTGAGTAGGCCTTCAGGTTTAGTTTTTTCCGGCGGCGCGGTTGCGCCGTTTTTTTTTATTTAAGCAATCATTCAAGCCGGACGGCGAGGGGCCTAAAGAAATAGATGCAAGCCTCTGAATAGGGCCATAGGACGACACGTTTTATCCCGGCAAGCACTTGAATCTGAATTGGACTGTGCGGTTTTGAATACCAGCCAAGCGATGTTGCAGAGGGCGGCTCATCGCATCATCGGGATACGTTCGTAAGAAGAGGTTGAATTCCTGGATGACTGACTGTTCATCATTGCAGGCACAATTATTATCGATGAATTCGTTTGAAATGGCGCGCACTTGGTTTTCAGCCTCAGCCCGATAGGCCTGAGGAAAGTCATCGTGAAACTTACGCCAGCGACCATATAGGACAGTGAGTATTCCGGGGCCATAGTTAGTGCAGCCACTGTAATCCGTAATCTGGGTGACCCAAGATGGGAACATGCTATGGTCTTCGGTGTCGAGCATTATGTTAAAGAATGCGATGTCGGCCGGTGTCCCCTTTTCGTAGGCGGTGCGCTGAAAAAACTTCCAGTCCGGTAGCAACCCCTGTAGCTCTTCCCCGGCACGGTCGAAGCCTGTCATTTTTTTGAGAATGGGAGCCAATTGCTCTTTCGTCTGAGATTCAAGAAAACTCTGTCCACCCACTTCAGTTGGCGTTTCCATCAGATGGCTCGCTTTCTGGCCAGCATCGAACATGGGCTCAAGAGATTGCTTGCTTGGTGTGGCCCTAACAGCAGCAAGAGCACGAGAATAGATTTCAACCGCGTCTACGATCTGTACTGCAGCTTGGGCTGATACGATGCGGGACGCAGGGTCGGGGGATGGCGCGGCCGGGACAGGCGTCTTCTTCTCGGAGCCGCCTGGCCGCGTGCGTTCTTCTGGCGGCTTTGCGTTTTGTACTGAATTTCTGATTGTCGCGTGGTGAAGGTAGATGATGCCCGCCACGAAGGCTACCAAAAAAACGATTAGAAACCGAAGTCGTGTCACGCAGTTTTGACCAAAATCTTCTTCTTAACTCTAAGACGGAAATGATTGTACAGCCTATTGCAGCTGAATTGTCGGCAACTGTTCAAGGGTCGGCGTCCGGGTCCAGGTCAGGCCTGAGCGACTTTCTTCATTCCCTCTAGACCGCCCTGGAAATCCTTCGGAACCACGCTCACCAATTCCCTTGACGTTCGTCTCTAGGTATAGATAATCTAGGCCTTGGTTTCCTATGGCTAAAAATGAAATGCTTCCCGGCACTTTGGGCATGTTGATCCTGCGCGTGCTTCAGCCTGGCCCCATTCACGGCTACGCGATTGCCCAGCGCATCCACCAGCTCTCCAACGAACTGCTTCAGGTAGAAGAAGGATCGCTGTACCCGGCGCTTCAGCGCATGCTGTTGAAGGGCTGGGTGCGGGCGGAATGGGGGGTTTCGGAGACCAATCGCAAAGTGCGTTTCTACCGGCTGACCGCCGCGGGACGCAAGCAGCTGCAATCCGAGATCAACGACTTTGATCGCGTCTTGCAGGGCATACAGGCCGTGATGTCCAAAGCATGAGGAGGGACCGATGGAATTCTTTCGCCGGATCTACTACCTGCTGAACCGAAGACGGATGGAACGCGAGCTTCAGAACGATATTGAAGCCCATCGCGAGATGATGTCGCGGGAAAACCGCAGAGACTTTGGCAATCCCACGCTGCTGCGGGAGTGGTCCCGCGAGGCCTGGGGCTGGACCTGGCTGGACCGTTTTCTTCAGGACGTTCGCTATGGTTTGCGCATGTTGCGGAAGAACCCCGGCTTCACCGTGGTGGCGATGGCGGCCCTGACGCTGGGCATCGGCGCGAACACCGCGTTATTCAGCGTTGTCTATGGCGTGCTCCTGAAGCCGCTTCCTTATGCGCAAGGCGACAAACTGGTAGTGCTGCACCAGGAGTTTACCAAGACCGGCCAGAATAGCGTCGGCTTCTCGGTGAAGGAGATCAAGGACTATCGCGAGCAGACCAGGAGCATGGCGCAGCTTGAGGAATACCATCAGATGGGTTTCATCCTTCTCGATGGCAAAGAGCCCTCTGAGGTGCGCACCGCCGTGGTTTCCGCTCATTTCTTTGAGATGCTGGGAGTCACTCCTTATCAAGGACGGTTCTTTACTGACGCCGACGATACCTCCGGCGCCGACGCGGTCCTGGTCCTGAGCTACAACTACTGGAAGCAACGCTATGGCGGAGATCCCAGCATCGTGGGCCGGCATTTCCGCATGAACGACAAGGTCCACACTGTGATCGGCATTATGCCGCCGGTCCCGCAGTATCCGCAGGAGAGCGATGTCTACATGCCCACCGTGGCGTGTCCCTTCCGCTCCTCGCAGATGATGATTTCCGAGCGCAATGACCGCATGATGCGTCTCTTCGCACGGCTGAAACCTGGAGAAAGCTTGCAGTCCGGCATGCAGGACATGGAACTGATTGCCTCGCGGCTGCAGAAATCGTATCCGGCCAACTATCCCACGGCGCGCGGCTTTACGGCCACCATGGATGGTCTGCAAGTCCAGCTCACGCGCGAAGTGCGTCCCCGACTGCTGGTGCTGCTGGCCGTGGCCGCTCTGGTCCTGCTGATTGCCTGCGCGAATGTGGCGAACCTGGCGCTGGCCCGGATGATGCGCCGCGAACAGGAACTGGCTGTACGCGCGGCTGTGGGCGCAAGCCGCGGCCGTCTGGTTCGGCAACTACTTACGGAAAGCATGTTGCTGAGCCTGGCTGGTGGTGCGCTGGGACTGTGGCTGGCTTCCGGCTGTCTCAGCTTGTTAGTCACTTTTGTCGCGCGCTTTACCACACGCGCTGCCGAGGTAAGCATTAGCACGCCTGTGTTGTTGTTCACACTGGTGGTCTCCGTTGTGACGGGGTTGATCTTTGGATCCATTCCAGCATTCTCTCAGCGTCTGGACCTGGTGAACACGCTCAAGGAATCCGGCAACGCGGCCAGTGCAAAGTTCAACCGCAACCGGATGCGCAACCTTCTGGTGGTAGGCCAGGTAGCGCTGAGCTTTGTGTTGCTGATTGCCGCCGGGCTGATGATCCGCAGTTTCATCAAGCTGCAACAGGTAGATGGCGGCTACAACGGAGAAAACGTCCTGACCGCCAACGTACCGCTGAACTTCAGCAAGTACAACAATGACAAATCCAGAAAGGCCTTCTTTGAACTCCTGGTGCAGAAGCTGGAAAGTTCCCCGGGGATACAGGCTGTGGCCATTAACAGCGGCGCCCCGCTCGCTCCGGGACGGCCGTCCAGCCAGACCTTCGTGATCGAACACCGGCCGGTGACGGAAAATGACTCCAAGCCGGAGTCGGATATTGAAGTTGCGAGCCCGGGTGCGTTCCATCTGCTGGGCGTTCCGCTGCTCAGCGGAAGGTTCTTTACACCTCAGGACAAAGAAGACGCACCGCTGGTTGCGATTATCAGCCGTGGAATGGCACGCCACTATTTCCCGGACGATGATCCTTTGAACAAGCGTATTTCACCGGATGACGGTAAACATTGGTTCGCGATTGTCGGCGTGGTCGGCGACGTCAAGCAGTATGGCCTGGACCAAGACCCCGTGGACACCGTTTATCTGCCGTTTGATGTTTTGCCGCAAATGGGCACCGTGTTGTTGAAAACAGCGGGAGCGCCGTTCAACTATGCCAAGCAACTACGCGATGCGGTTTATTCCGTAGACCCCGACCAGCCAATCACGAATTTAAAGACGCTCGACCAGTTGCGTGGCGACACACTTGCCGCAACGCGCCTGACAAGCTTGCTGCTGGCAATGCTGGCCGCGCTGGCGCTGGCCATTGCCGCAACGGGTCTGAGCGGCGTAACCGCATTGCTGGTAAGCCAGCGCACGCGTGAGATCGGAATCCGCCTGGCGCTGGGCGCGCAGCGAGGGCAGGTGCTCCGCATGGTGCTCACGCAGGGGATGCATGTGATCGTCATCGGCCTGGCGTTTGGGACCGGCTTCGCATTGCTCCTCACAAGGCTGATGCGGGCATTGCTGTTCCAGACACCCGTCACTGATCCCGCCACCTTTGCGGGTGTGGCCTTGATTTTTCTGACGGTGGCCCTGGTCGCTAGTTACATTCCAGCCCGGCGCGTGATCCGTGTGAGCCCGCTGATCGCGCTTCGGTCAGAGTAATCGTCTTAGAAGAACAGAGATTCATGAAGGAGAATTACGATGAAGAGAACAGCACTCATTTTGACGCCACTTGCCTGCCTGTTGGTTCTGGCTGCCTGGAGTGGCCGCAGCAGGGCCGCCGACCCGAAGGCGTCGAACCAGCCTGCCTATACTTCCGATGGCAAGCTTGTGGCCCCAGCCAACTATCGTGACTGGACCTTCCTGACGTCCGGCTTTGGCATGAATTACTCCACCGGCCCGGGAAGCAACCCGATGTTCACCAATGTCTATGTGGCCCCGGAGGCCTATCAGGGCTTTAAGACCACCGGCAAGTGGCCGGACAAGAGCATGTTCATTGTGGAGATTTACTCCCCGGCCAGCCACGGCTCCATCAATAAAGCGGGGCACTACCAGAACGCATTCATGGGCCTTGATGTGGAAGTCAAAGATGCTTCCCGGCCCAACGAATGGAGCTATTACAACTTCAATCCGGGCGAAGAGTCCGCTGACGCCATGGCGAACGGAGGCTGCAACAAATGCCACACCGACAATGCCGCCGTCGAGCACACCTTTGTGCAGTTCTATCCCACGCTGCTGGATTTTGCCACCGACAAAGGTCTGATCAAGCCTACGGTCAACATCCCATTGAACCAGTCGCGTTTTATGAAGCTGGTGAACACCTCGGGTTGGGAGGCAGCGGAACATGCCTACGATGCTGACCGCAAGAAGAACCCGGATTCCGACATGCTGAACGAACACGCACTGAACATGATGGGCTACCAGCTGCTGAGCGGCAAGAAGACGACCGAGGCGATCACCGTGTTCAAGCTTGTGACCAAAACTTATCCCAACTCCGCCAACGCCTATGACAGCCTGGCCGATGCCTATGCCGAAGCACGGCAAACGGACGCGGCCATCAGCGCTTCGGAAAAAGAAATCACGCTGGCCCAGAATGATTCCAGCCTGAGCGCGGAGCGAAAGAAGCAATACACGGACCTGGCACAGAAACGGATCGCGGCGATGAGCAAGCATTGACCAGATCCAATGGTTGCGTTGCGGAGCGAGTAAGCAAATAGCAATTGGCAATTAGCAATTAGCATTTGGCACTTAGCCCTTGGCAATTGGCTTAAAGCCAGCCCTTGAGAATGCTGCCGCGAGGTCGGCTTTAGCTCGGCCAATTGCCATTGGCTAGTTGCTAACTGCTGTCCCAATCGCTGAATGCTGGCAGGGCAAGGGTCATGCTTTCCCGGCTGTTATACTTAACGACAGAATGCCTCTTGCCTTTAAACGCATCCTACTCAAACTTTCCGGTGAAGCCCTGGCTGGCGACAAAGGTTTTGGCGTGGAGACCAGCCGGATCCACGCGATTGCCGCGGAGATCAGAGAGGTCCAGGAACTGGGCGTAGAGATGGCTCTGGTGGTTGGTGGCGGGAACTTCTTCCGTGGCGTTGCCGAACAGGCGCGCGACATGGACCGCGTCTCCGCCGACCACATGGGCATGCTGGCCACGGTGATCAATTCCCTGGCTTTGCAGGATGCGCTGGAAAAGCAGGGAGTCCATACCCGCGTGATGACGGCCATCGAGATGAACCAGGTGGCCGAGCCTTTTATCCGCCGGCGCGCGCTGCGTCACATGGAAAAAGGCCGCGTGGTCATCTTTGCCGGAGGCACGGGCAATCCTTATTTCTCCACGGACACCGCGGCGTCGCTCCGCGCCATGGAGATCAAAGCCGACGTAATCATGAAAGCCACCAAGGTCAACGGCATCTATGATGCCGATCCCAAGATCGTCACCACGGCCACGATGATTGAGACCATCACATATCTCGACGTACTCAAGCGCGGCCTCCGCGTCATGGACGCCACCGCCATCTCGCTCTGCCAGGAAAACAGCCTGCCTATTGTGATCTTCAACCTGAATGTTCATGGGAACATCAAGCGTGTTGTGACCGGCGAGAAGGTGGGATCGCTGGTCTCCGCATAAGTTCATGGGGTCGGAGGCTGCCAGGGTTGCTGGCAGGCTTCGCAGATCACGGAACTTGCCTGGTTGAAAAAACGGCAGTTGGCGCAGTTCCATCTGCCGTCCGGCTTGGGCCGGCTTGCTCCAACAACAAAACGAACAAAGCCGGCTACCAGGGCAATCCATATCCATGCGGCCAGCATGAGCGGGTAGGCGTATTCTCCGCTACGCAAGAAAAACGCGCCGCCATACTCAATCAAAACCCAACCCGCGGCCGCCACGGACCCCATCACCACAGGAGAAGCCCCTCTCCCGCGGGCCAAGGCAGCAATGCCTCCAACCGCCACGAAGACGCCAAAGATTTCAAAAAGCCCAAACATGTTGCGCTCCTTCTTGCTCACTACCCAGGTCCAGGCAAGCTCAAAGCAATCTGGAAATTATTTTCAGGAAGAACCCCAGCAGCAACAGACAAAAGCCGCCGATAAACAAACGAACCATCAAGACCCTGCCCTGGGCTTTGGCAAACAGGGAAAGCACCAGCGCGACAAACCACATCAAGAGAGCAAGTTTCAGGATCATTGGTTCAGGACCACTGGCGCGGATTATACATCTGCCGGGGCCGGGTCACGTTTCGCAAGATGGTCAGGGCAAATGGGCTTATCGCAGCTGGCGTGATCGCCATGCTGTCCAGCCGAACCGAAGGCCAGCAATCACTAAGAGGGTTGCGCTTCCGCAAAAGATGACAGCAGCAAGCGTGGCCGCCGATGCGCCGGCCCAGCCATGCAGGTTGGCGCCGGCGAAACTCAGCAATGCTATCGCAATGCTCGCCCCCAACCCTGCCAGCCCCGCCTTTGCGGCGGCTCTGCCTGGAAGGGATGCGGAAAGCGCCAGGCATCCAACCATGGCGAGGACCGCACCAAGGAAAAACCCCGCCCAGAATCGGTCATGAAAATTGGCATTCGCTTGTTGCGTACAGCAGGCGTAGCTTCCAGAGAAATCAGCGTCGAGGCGGTTCGACCAAACAAACATCGCAACCATGATCGTTACGCCAACCGCGATTGCGGTAAGGGAAGCGTATTTAACGATGCGGTTGAGCGTCATGACAATTGTTTCTCATGGGTGTTCTCAACCGCCATTTGTTCATGCGCTATTTATCGCTGACGGGTGGGGCGCTCGGCCAGATTATTCCTGTCCGCTTTGCAGTATCCAGGTCTTGCCGGAATCGGAGCTGGACCAGAACTGATGGGTGGAGGTCTGAACTTGAATGCTCAAGCCGCTGGCCACAATGCTGACGATCTTGCCGGAGGCGGAGTCACCAAGTCTGACGGGCTCCCATAAGGTGCCGCCATCGCGCGAATGCAGCAGTGTGGCGTGGCTGCCGCCGGCCCAGACATCGGCGCCGTGGGCGGTAACAAAGGAGAATTCAAAGTTTGCATCGGCGCGCTGGTAAGCATCTAACCACGGTTCCTGATCAAGAGACTTGAAAAGTCTACCGTCCTCGACCTTCCAGTGGAACTGCGCGGACGCGCCTTCGCGCAGCCTTGGGCTTGCGGTCGCGGCTGCGGCGCGGCGTGTAAAAACTTCTGACCGATCCAGTTCTCCGCCTGAACCAGACTTCTCCTTCGCGGCAGCGGCCAGCGTTGGCGGGTCCTTCAGCAGAGCCGAGCCGACGTTGCCATGCACGTCCATGGCGCTGGTAGTCAGGGCACTGGATGTGATCCCGGGCGAGGAAGGAGCGGTCTTGACCAGCCCAAGGTCCGCTATCTTGCAAAAGATGCACGCCAGATGTTTGAGCGGAGTAAACGGCATCAATAATTTGGACTTCTTGTTGATCGTAGTGTCAGGCGTGCCTGAAATGCCTCCGAAGACGGCGGGAGTGCCCGCTGCCAGTCCAGGCTGTGACGTCAGTTGCGGCGCCGGGGCCTGAGGCAAATTATTGTCGTAGGCGGAGTAGGCTGCCTTGGCATCGTTGGCCGCAAACAGATAGTTGGCTACATAATCTTGTTTTGCCGTCCCGGCGATGAAGCCAGCACTCTTCGTTTCTTCGGCGATTTGCTGTCTGACAATTACTTCCTTCTTCGCCGGAAAAGCTGCCACAGCCGCCGGTTGCATGTCTTTGAAGCCGGGCTGTTGCATGTGTGCTTCCGCCCTCAGGGGAGGCGGAGCGGGTGCGGAAGCTGATGTTCTTCCTTCCGTTAGTTTGTCCGCGGAAGTATCCGCCGGCCTGGAAAGGGCCGGTTGCTCCGAAGCGGAGGCTGTTTTCGGCTGCTGTACATCTTGGGCAGTTTGTGCAGTTTCAGACTGCGCACCTTGAGGTCCAGAACGAAAACCTTGCGGGTGGCGTGGTAGCTCAACGACCAGAGCGGCAGCAACCGCTATGACCGCCATCGCACCGGCCCAACGGAAGCCAGGCGTCCACAAGCGGCTCCAGAACGACGCCGGAACGGCCGCATGGCCCTGGAGCGCCGTTTCCGGCAATTGCGGCAGACTGAAGGCAACCACTTCACGGCATTCGGCGCAGACGGAGAGATGCGACACCACCCCCTTACGTTCCGGGGCGGGCAATAGCTGCTCCACGTACGCTGTGAGCGTGTCAGGGTCAGGGTGGACGGGGGAGACACTTTCCCCGGCTTCCAGACGCTGACGCAACAAATTGGATAGTTCAGGCATGACTAATCCGAACCCTTGTCTTGTTGGAACGCAGCAGAACGATTTTCTTGCAATTTTCTGCTCACATCCACCTGTAAATAACGTACATCCACTTCCAGGGCCTCTTCGGCCTGTCCCCGGCTCATCCCGCGGGAGACCAATCCGGCCATCACCTGCTTTTTCAGGCCTTTAAGGAGCTTTTCCAGCCTGCGGCTGATGGTGGACTCGTGTACCCCCACAACCCGGCCAATTTCGGTCAAAGTCCGGTTATCCAGGTAATAAGCCGCCAAAACTAACCGGTCTTCCCCGGCAAGCTGGCCTAAAGCTTCGTCCAGGGCCGCCCCTAAGCGGCCATCCGCCGGTCCAACGGGAGCAGGTTCCGCTGCAGAGAACTGTACCCCTTCTTCGGCCTGTTCATCAAGGCTTACCAGACGCTTTTGTTTGCGATACCGGTTTACGAACTCCTGGGCCACTACGGTGCGCAGCCAGCCTTCCAGCGAACCACGGCCCATATAAAAATTCAGCCGGGAAACGCGCCTGCCTTCACGCTCCGAGGTGCCGTAGAGATCGGCATACAGAGAATCAGCCAGGTCGCGGGCGCTGGAATCTTCTTTGGTGATGCCCCGCGCGATGTCGTAGAGCTTTTCGCGAAAGCGTATAAGAAACGCCTGCCAGGCTGGATCATGGCCCGCGGCGCAGGCCCGCGCCAGCGCCAGCTCTTCCAATTTGAGTTCGCCCCAGAATTGCAGCTTCTGCTCGTTCGCCGCGCCGGGGATGTACTTGCATGCAACCTGTTCCAGGACTGTGCTGAAACATTCCAGAGTCAAGCCATAGCGTTCGCCTCCGCTCTTCTCAAAAAGAGCGCGGACCGCAAGCAAACCCACCTCGGCCGTCCTGGGCATTGAACTCATGGTTCGGATAGTATCAATTTTAACCGCAAGGATGCTGCCTTTTTCCATTCTTAGTATGAAAACAATGGGGCCGGGGAGAGGGAGTGTTGTATGAAAACGCTGTTTAAGGCAAGTGTTGTGATGTTCTTAGCTATGCTGGTGCTGCTGGCATCGGCCAAGCCCAATGCGGTGGGAGGCCTGGCGCCCACTGGCAATGATTACAAGATCTTAGCGCCTATTACCCAGGGAGATTTGACCATCTTTCCCGTAGTTTCCGCCAGGGTCCACGATACCAGTGATTTTCTAACATTGGACGAAGGTATCCGTTCTGGCGAGGTTGTGGTTACGGAAGTGGGAAATATCCATGCCATGATTCGCCGCCCGCCGCAGGTGCAAAGGCCGGTCGGTGGCGCTGAGGTCAACCGGCTGGTCCTGGTCAACAATTCCAAACATCCGTTAATCCTTCTGGCCGGCGAGGTAGTGACCGGTGGAAAACAAGACCGCGTCGTCGCCAAAGACCGGATTGTTCCGGCGGAGAGCGATCCCGTGGATCTGGGCGTCTTCTGCGTCGAGCATGGACGCTGGGTGGAAAGCTCCACGAAGTTCGATACTCATGCATCCGTAATGCTGCAGCCAAGCGTACGTAAGAATGCAATGGCCGATAAAAGCCAGCAGAAAGTGTGGGACGGAGTCAGCAACGCCAAGGGCAACATGGAAGCCAATCTTCGCGCCGCTGCACCGCCAAGCGGCACTGGTGGCGGTCTTGGCCGCGAATACACGTACGCCGCGAGTGAACTGGAAGGAACAAGCTCCTATGCCAAAGCCCGCGCGAACAAAATCATGCAGAAGCAGGTGGAATCCATCACCGAGCCGATGCAGAAATCGTACGAAAGTGTGATCAAACAGCTACGGAACCAAAATGCAGTTGGCGTCGTAGTAGCAGTGAAGGGGCACATTGTCTGGGCCGATATGTTCGCCAGTGGCTCTCTGCTAGGCAAGTATTGGCCTAAGTTGCTGGAGTCGTATGCGACGGAAGCGCTCACCGTGCCGGGTGCGCGCGCCGAAGCCAGCGCCAAAGAAGCCCAGGAATTTCTCGACAACTGGCAAGCGAACCACGAAATTGTGGACAGCGAGCCGGGGTTGTACCGTCAGCGTGAACTCACCGGGAATAAATTCAAGGCGTTTGAACTGACCTCTCTTTTGCCCAAAGAGAACTTTGACGTTCATCTGAGCAAGATGGCGGAATAGCAATTAGAAGTTTTTGTAGTGGGTTGCCAAAGTTTCGTTAGGAAAGATCAAGAAAAAGATTTTTCTTACGGAACCAGCTCCCCGAGGCGGGTGCAATTACTTTCGTCCTGTTACCTATGTGCAGTGCACTCTAATTTTTTATGCAACAAAGCCGATGAAATATGTGTCTAATGTAAGTAGCAAAGGTATAAGGGTCGGAGGTGACCTATGGGAGAGAAATTCTCAGTAGCTGAAGTGGCGGCGCTTCGGAATGAGCTCCTGCAGGGCGGACTGGATTCATTCCAAACGGCGGAGCTTCTAAAAATGTTTCTTGCTGGACGCGGGTACGGCGTTTCACCGGAATCAGCTCTGGATGTAGCAGGCCGCATTGAAGGCACAGGCTGTAATGTTGAATCCCTACACAAAGAACTTGAGAGTTTGGCTTTAGTGATGTAACCGCATTGCTTTAGACCGAGAAGCCGGGCAAACCAGCCCGGCTTTTTTTATGCCCGCAAAAAAAATCGCAAGCGCAAAACCAGCGCCGCAACAGGCGCAGCATGCTTGATTCCATTGGTATTTCAAGTATTCAAGACAGACTGATCTCAGATGCTCCGATCTTAGGTTAATAGATTTGCCGGCGTGTTGGTTCCTGCGTCGGGTTGCATCCCTAGGGAAGGGACAGGAGACGCTTCAGTAAAAGATTCGATGACGTGATACAGGGCTGAAGAATCGACGGGTTTGGGAAGATACGCATCCATGCCCGCGGCAAAGCAACGTTCCCTGTCCCCGTTCATGACATGCGCCGTCATGGCGATGATCGGAGTATGGCCGCCGGTCAGACACTCTCTGCCGCGGATCGCAGCCGTTGCCTGGACGCCATCCATCTCCGGCATTTGCATGTCCATCAATACCAGGTCAAACGCTGCGGCATCAAAGTGTTCGACTGCTTCACGGCCGTTGTTCGCGACGGTAACCAGATGTCCGCGCTTCTCCAGCAGTTTCACGGCCAGCTTCTGGTTCACCAGGTTGTCTTCCGCCAACAGAATGCGCAGAGAGCGCTCAGAAATTGCTCGCGAGGCAGTCTGGCTCGGGAGATTTCCCATCGTCTCCGCCACCGTGGGTTCGGTAAAAACTTTTTTGATGGCTTCCAGCAGCCGCTTTCGACTGATGGGCTTCATCAGCTGCGCCTTGATTTCCAGTTGCTTGCACCGGGCAATATCACCGTTGCGGTCCGTGGTTGTGAGCATCATGATCACAGGGGGCCAGAAACGCGAACGGGCCTTCTGCACGAATTCGAAGCCATCCATCCCAGGAATCTTCGCGTCGACCAGGAGCAGGCCGTAAGGGGCATTCTGTGCTACGGCAACTTCCATGGCCGACAGCGCACCGCTTGCATCCGGCACTATCGTGATGTGAAACTCCTGCTGCGTCAACAGCTGCTCCAGGACCTTCTGGCTTGCCGGGTTGTCATCGATGACAAGCACACGAAGTCCCGCAAGGTCCTTGTGCAGGTCCGCGGGGAAGTCTGCCGCGGGCGCTCGATTCACCGTCGGCTCCGCCACCACTAAAGGAATGGTGAAATGAAAATGGGCGCCCCGCGCAATTTCACTCTTCACCCAGATCTTGCCCTGCATGAGCTGCACCAGACGATCGGAGATGGTGAGTCCTAAACCAGTGCCGCCGAACTTCCGTGTCATGGAGGCGTCTGCCTGGGAAAAAGCCTCGAAAATTGTCGTCTGCTTGGCGGAAGCGATTCCCATGCCGGTATCGGAAACCGAGAATTGCAGAACTGGTCCGCTGTCCGTTTGCGCGGGAGCAACACGTAAGGCGATCTCTCCTTCCTGTGTGAACTTGATCGCGTTCCCTAACAGGTTGAAGATGACCTGGCGCAATCGTGTTGGATCGGCCATGCAGATGGATGGACAATCAGGCGCAACGTCAGCCAGCAATTCCAGGCCTTTCTGGTGCGCCCGGAGAGCAAACGCGCTGGCTGAAAAATCGATGAGCTCACGCAAATCGACGGGCATGACTTCCAGGTCAAGCCGTCCCGCTTCAATCTTGGAGAAATCCAGAACATCGTTGACCACCGTCAGCAGCGTCTCCGCCGAGCCGCGCGCCGTGGCCAGCAGGTCCATTTGTTCCGCGCTCAATTCGGTGTCCAGGATGAGTTCGGTCATGCCGATCACGCCATTCAACGGCGTGCGAATTTCATGGCTCATGTTGGCAAGGAATTCGCTCTTGGCCCGGTTGGCTGTTTCCGCCGATTTTCTGGCTTTGCGGACACGCAGGGTCTGCCAGCCCAGCAACAACATCAGCAGGGCCAGGACACCCATGCCCACCACAAGGTAAGAATTTGTCTGGCGCGATTGCGCCAGATATTGGATAAAGACAGCTTCATTGGTAGGAGCGTGAAAGTAACGGAAATAGATGGTTGAGATCGTGCCATCGCGCGCCATATCGCCGATTTGGGCACGAATCACGTCCGCAGCGTGTTCTGCGCCAGGCCGGTGCAGCGTAGCGCCGACGCCGAAGGAAATAATTCCGTTGGGTAGCGGGCAGAATCTCAGCTTTACATTATGACAAGAGACGGCCTGCTGAAGACTGGTGGCATTGGCCATGCTCGCCGCTACCAAACCAATATCCGCTTTGCCCGTGCACACCGCGTCCAGCACGTCACCGTTTTCCGGTTCAGTCATAAAATGGGCGCCGGGAAAAGACACCCTCGCTACGCGAGCGTTAATACTGGCACGCTGATGATGAACAGTACGGCCAGCCGCGTCTCTGGGAGAGGTAATCCCGCTGCTCTCCAATGAGACCATCCAAAAACTATTGGAAAGCCATGGCTCGGAAATATATAGAAATTTACGTCTCTCTTCGAAATCGCCGAGCAAGGGCCAAAGATCGACTCTGCCGCTCCTGAGGTTGGGTTCCGGCCCATCCGGAGAGTAGACCCATTCAACCGGGATGCGGGCGCGGCGCGCCGCCTCAGCGATGATTTCAACCGCGGGACCTGTAGGAGAACCGTCTGGAGCGACCGCTTGAAAAGGAAATGAGTTCTGAAAGCCAATTCGAAAAGGACGCGTCGTCCGGCTGGGATCGCGCAGCCATCCGTGGAACCACAGCGCGCCCGCCAGGCAGACAACAGCCCCGGCAAGCCCCCACAGAAGCCAATAACGTCGACCCCCGGCAACGATTCCAGGACTATGCATGCTGTTATCAATATCGGAAGAATGTTCCTGTCTGTTTAGCTTTTGCGGGGACGTGCGTACCTGGCAGTACTTATGTACGATAAAGCACTTTGTGGGGTTTTCTTCGATACTTGATTTGACGTACTGACAGCCTGTTACTCGTAGTGCAGGGCTTCCACTGGATCGAGCTGCGCGGCGCGCGTTGCTGGCATGGTGCCAAAGATCACGCCGATGAGCAACGCCACTGTAATGGAGATAATGGCTGACAGCCCCGAAATGGGAAGGCGATATTCGGTGAAGATCCTGATGGAAACTGGCACGGCTAGCCCAAGGATGGTACCGATGATTCCGCCCGTCAGCGAGATCAACATTGCCTCGGTGAGGAATTGCAGGCGTATCTCGCGCCGGGTGGCCCCGATGGCCTTGCGGATGCCGATCTCACGGATACGCGTGCGCACGCTGGCGAGCATGATGTTCATGATGCCAACACCACTCACAACCAGCACGAGCAGCGCGATGGCCAGCAGCATCAGCGTCAGGCCGTTGGCGATTTTCGCCGTCACCTGGAGCAACTGCGCCAGATTGTCCACGTGGTACACCGATTCCGGGCGATGCCGGGATTGAATTACCTGCCGGATCATCTCGGTTGCCTGGGGAACGTCACCGGCCTCGGCAACGGAAAAGAAAATCTGCTTTACCTGGTTGTTTACCTCGTTGTTTTGGCTGAAGTCACTCCGGGCCACGGTGTACGGAATCAAAATAGTGTCGTCGGCAATCTCGGACTGGCCAAAAGTTTCCGCCCGCTCCCGGAAAGTGCCGATGATCGTGAAGGGCAGGCCCTTGATCTTGATGATTTTGTCCTTGGCAGCGTCCTGTCCGCCATATACTCTTTGCGCGAATTTTTGTGTCACCACCGCGGCTTTCTCGCGCGACATGGAATCCAGATCGTCAAAGAAACGACCTGCCATGACCTCCAGGTTGCGCACCGTGGAATACTCCGGGTCCACACCCAGGATCAGAATGTCGCGCTCTTTTCCGTCTCCAACCGCAATACGATCGTGCGACTCCCACATGGGCGAGGCAGCCTGGATTCCCGGCACCTGCTCCCGAACCGCTTTCATGTCGTCCACAGTGAGATCGTCCCGGGCTCCGGTGGTGACAGAAGCATTACCGCCACCTTCCCAGTAAGCCACAACCATGTTGGCGCCGATGGATTGAATCTGGTTGATGGCGTACTGCTTGCCGGCCAGCCCGACAGAAACCACCAAGATCAGCGCGGCCGTGCCGATCACCATGCATGTTGCCGTGAGAATGAAACGCATTTTGCTGGTCCGAAACGAATCAATGGCAATGCTTACGATCTCACTGAAGAGCATGGTATTGCGCGCTGTCTCCGCCAAAGGCCGTCCGGTCATAGGGATATTGTACGTTCTGATGACAATTGCCGCGCTCTGAAGTTGCCCTGGGGAGATGCACACCTGGAGACCGGGTCTCCTGTAAACTTTCTTCAGCGGAATAACCGGATCGGCAGGGAAAGACAGTGTCTGAAATCGTACTGCAAACCGTGGCGTTGCGCCGGACCTTTGGTCCCCTGGTGGCCGTTGATAATCTGGACCTGAAGGTTGAGAAGCAACAGTTCTATGGTTTTCTCGGCCCGAACGGCGCGGGAAAATCAACCACCATTAAGATGCTCACGGGCCTTCTGCGTCCCAGCAGCGGGCAAGCCAGCATTCTGGGGCTTGATCTGGCAGGCAACAGCGTTGAGATCAAGCGGCGCATCGGCGTTGTACCGGAAGGGCTGGCCTTGTTTGAGCGGCTGACCGGCGCGCAGTTGCTCAACTTCGTTGGCCGCATGTACGGTCTGGACCGCGCCAAAGCCGCGGAACGCAGCGCTGAACTTCTGGAGTTCATGGACCTGAAAGACTCCGCGGACAAGCTGGTCGCCGACTACTCGCATGGCATGAAGAAAAAGACCGCGCTGGCTGCGGCGGTGATCCACGGGCCGGAAATCCTGTTTCTGGACGAACCCTTTGAGGGCGTCGATGCCATTGCGGCAACCACCTTGAAGCGTCTGCTGCAAAGATTTGTTGCGCATGGCGGCACCGTGTTCCTGACCTCGCATGTGCTGGAAGTGGTGGAGCGGCTTTGCACCCACATCGGGATCGTTCAGAACGGACGGCTGGTGGCTTCCGGTTCGCTCGATGAACTGCGCACCGGCGTCAAGATCGCGGGACACGATGGATCGCCACTCACTCTGGAAGAAATTTTCCTTCAGGTCGTTGGCGGCGCCAAGCAGGATGTGGAGGTGCTCTCCTGGCTCTAGTGGGCGCAAACAATCATTTCACGCTGCTGCTCGCACTGAGATGGCGGCTGTTTGTGAACTCGCTCCGCAGAGGCAACCGGCGCTCGGAATTTGGAGCGCAGATTCTGGCGTTCGTCCTTGGCGCGATCGTTGTTTTCGGCCTCAGCGCCGCGTTCTTCGGCGGGACTTTGGGCCTGCTGAACACGGGGCATGCTGATTTCCTCGACCTGTTGCTGTGGGCGGTCTTTTTGATCTGGCAGCTCGCCCCGATCCTCTTTGAAGGTTACTCGCCTGGGCTGAACTTTCGCGAAGTCGCCCGCTATCCTATTTCATTCCGCACTTATTTCCTGCTCAACGCCGCTTATGGCATTTCCGATCCCGCGGCCCTGGCCTGTTTGCTGTGGCTGTTCAGCATGTGGCTCGGCATTCTGATCGCAAAACCCGATTGGGCCATCACCGCCCTGGCGGCTTTTCTGCTCTTCGCGCTGTTCAACCTGTTCTGCAACCGCGTCATCATTGGGCTCTTTGATCGCTTCCAAAGCACGCGGAAAGGCCGGGAGCGCATGGTGGTGATCATGCTGGCCATTATGTTGTTGCCGCAGCTTATGCAGCTTGCCACAGCCAACTGGGCCAGCGTCAAGCGCGTGAAGGTGCCGGGCTGGGTCCTTGATTTCATCACGCCTGTGCGCCAGATGTCCCCGCCGGGAGTTGTGGCCCGCGTTCTCTTGCTGGACGGAAGTGACAAGCTGGTGGCGCTGGCATTTGTGGCTTGCTACGGCCTTCTGGCCTGGCTGCTGCTGCGGCGCCAGTTACAGGCCGTGTATGAAGGCGAGATCTACTCCGAAGGCTTCACCGTCAAACGCGAGTTGAGAGTTCGACCCGGCTGGCGTCTGCCCGGAGTGGATGAAGTGATTTCCACGATCGTGGAAAAAGAGCTTCGCTACATCAGACAGAACGTCCGCATGATCGTGCAGTTCGTCTATCCGATGATCCTCTTTTTGTTCCTGTCCTTCAGCGGAACGAGCAAGCGATTTTTCTTTACCCGCAGCTCCACTGGCTTACTCGCGATGCTGGCCGGCTTCCTGCTGCTCTCTCTGCCGAACCTGGCGTACAACATTTTTGGCATGGATGGTGAATCCTTCGGACGATGGCTGCTCTGTCCCTTGCCGCTGCGTAAGGTGTTTCTGGGTAAGAACCTCACCCACGGAGGCATTCTGGCTGGCATTTATCTGATCGCCGCGGCGATTGTCATTCCGGTTTCGTCCGTGAGTTTGCTTCCTGCCGCTTCCGTGACGATTGGATTTTTTGCCATTCTGGTGATTCAGCTTGGGGCTGGGAATCTGTTCTCCGTGTACTGGCCCAAGCGGATTGAACTCACGCGCATGAGCTCCCGGATGGCTTCATCCGCGGCAGGACTGGCGTCTTTGCTGGTGGTGCTGCCAGTGGGCGCGATCAGCGGCGCAGTCGGACTCGCCGCATGGTACTGCCATCTCCCATGGCTGCCGCTGGCGGCCGGTCTGATTGGGCTGGCCGTGGCGTTAACGCTGTACTCTTATCTTCTCAACCGGACCGTCAACTACAGCCATGACCATCTGGAAGAAATCGCGTCCACGCTTGGAGCATGAGCCCAGGCACCTTCCTGGTTCCAAAATAGTTCCAGATGTAATTCCAAAATGGCGTGCGTTAAAAACACATTGTCTGGCGAAAATTTACCGGTCTTGTGCAAGAGGAGTCAGGCAAAGTCCGCATTTTTTAAATTACACATTGTGGAAGCAAACTTGCACATTGTGGAAGGTTCGTTTTTGTTGATCGCTGGGAATGCATGGAAGAACAAGCCAGAGTAGTCCGTGATGACACCAAGAGAAGCTCTTATGTCTTCCAGACCGACGATATCGCCGTTGTCTCCGGTCTATACCGGCCGGATCATTCCAAATGTAATACCTCTTCCGCAATACGTATTGGCAAGGGAGAACGGTTTCCCGTTTGTCCGCAGTGCGGTGAGCCAGCAAATTTTCTGCTCGAAAGGAAGATCGATACGTTGAAGAGCACACCGGTCGTCCCGATCAATCGCTGATGCAGACGTGTCGAAAGACGCGTACAAATTTATTTCTTCCTCAGCTTGCCCTTCCTGTTTTTTGGCAGGTTTTCCAGCCAGTACTTGAGCGACGCGCACTCCTGGATCACGGCTTCCAGCTTGGGCACCGTGGCCTTCAACTCTTCGTCTTCCACGATTCCATCCGCCATCGTATTGGCGATGCTCTCCAGTGCGACGCCCACGTCCTTAATAAGGTCGGAAATGGCTTTGAACTCTTGTTCTGAAGTCGGTTTGGGATCGGGGATCTTGAAGGCTACGCGTCCTGCCTGGCTTTCCAGCAAATCAAGCGGCTCACAGTTGCCCAGCAGCGTGCAGATCCGTGGCAGCAGGTAACCGGGAAGATGACGCTCCCCGCGGAGCCAATACATCAGGGAACGGTAATTTGTGCCGAGTTGCTGGGCCAGCAGCCGAACATCATATTCGGCTTTGGCCTCTACAACCTGGCTCAGGACGGCATGCAGGGTTTTGGCGGGCACAGGCTATTCCATGGATTGGATTTTGTCAGTTCAAAAACAGCGTCATTTTGAACGGTGAAAGTGCTCATTGTAGCTGAATTGCTTTCTCGCCATAGAGCGGCTTTAATGGTGGGTCGGGTGGAGATGGACCCGGGTGAGGTAGAACGCGTATTTGATACATTTATATAGTCTTTGCGGCTGACTAGGACCTTGGGGGAGGTGCTGGCGATGAATTTGACAAAAGCTCCGGATCAGAAGTACTTTTCAAAGCCAGACCATCGCACAATTTCCAGGCTGGTAACTTGCCAGAACGACCAGGGCGGCATCGGCAACCGCGTTGCCGTGGTGGAGGTCGCATGACCAAGAAGTGGTACAACTATTTCGTTTCGGTAGATGATCCTAACAACCCCGGGCAGGGCGATCCGTCGGGTCAGGGAAGTCCATCTGCCGGTCCAGGATCGGCGGGCGGCATGAGCGCGGCCCAGACGGTAGCTCAGATCGCGTCGAACGTGAGCGCCGAGCCTAAGTTTTCCGCTCCGGTTTCCGACGCCAATTCTTTTGACGAAATCTATCAGGCCGCGGAGATCCCTCCGGCCCCGCAGGGCTATTCCATCATGAAGATCTCGGACATGCTCCAGAGCGAGCACATCCACACCATGCCGGGCGATGTAAAGCGCTCTACTGTGCTGGTGGCCCTGGACGCAGCCGGCGTAGATATTAAAGATGTGATTCAAGATGCGGTCCGGCGCGACAAAGCGCTTGACGGCTATGAGCGTGTGCAGGAACGCGCGGTCGCCGAGCTTGAGACGCGCAAGACCCAGGAGAACGCGCAGATCCAGGCTGAGATTGACAAAGTAGTTGCCGACCAACGGGCCAAGATTCAAGCCAACAATGAAGAAGTCACGCGGGAAAAAGAGCGCTTCTTCGGCTGGCGGCTGAAGAAGCAGCAGGAAGAAAAGAAGATATCCGAGGCAGTCGCGCCTTTCGTTACCGAGAACCCTATAACCACCGGCGGCAACACCGCGCCGGCAGCACCCAAGCCCGGCCCAAAGTCGTAAGGAAAAGGAGCTTTTATGTGGCAACGTCTCACCAGGATGATTCGCTCGTTCGTCGGTTTTTTTATTTCTGTGGCTGAGGACCCGGAACTCATTCTTCAGCAGAACATCCGCGACATGAATGACCAGGTGCCGCGCATGAATGAGAGTATCGCCATGGTCAAGGCCAATGCCACGCTGCTGGAGCGTGAAGAAGCCAAGTACACCGCGGACGTCGCCAACTTGACGGCGAAGGTCAAAGCAGCCATTCAGGCCAACCGTGACGATATCGCCGCCAGCTTTGCCACGCAATTGCAGCAAACCAAGAGCGCTCTGGCACGCACCCAGGGGCAGCTGGCCACCGCGCGCGCCGCGTTTGACAAGGCCATGGCGGTCAAACAGGCCTTCATGCAGGAAAAGGACCGCAAGACACAGGAAGCGATGAACGCCATTGCCGACTATCGCCGGGCACAGTGGCAGAAGAAGGTTGCCGACGTGATGGAACAGTTCAACGTCGCGGGCATCAGCCAGACGCACGATGAGATGGTCCGCAAAATCGAGGAGCAGACCGCCGTCAACGAAGCGCGCATGGACATGGCCCTGAGCAACGTCGACCAGCAGAAGATGAAGATCGAAGACGACGCGCAGAAGATCCAGGCCGGCGAGTTGGTCAAGCAGTTCAAGATCGAAATGGGACTGTCAGCTCCCGCGCAGCCGTCGGCAACGGCAGGGGCCGCCACGGAAAAAACCATCGGCGGGAAAGAGCGGACGACCTGATCGGCACGCAAAGCACGGCCGGTGGAAGCGAAGCGACATATCTAAGGAGAACACACGATGGCTGTAAAGATCGAAAAAGGCGGAGTGATTCTTATCTTCCTGATTGGGCTGGCGATAGTTGGCTACAGCCTCGTACACTATGGCGTCATTGACCCCAGTAAGTGGAGCGGAAGCAAAGGCTCCTCAAGCAGCGAAAAGGTGGACACCACCAAACCGCTTCCGCCACTGGCGACCACCACCAGCAGCGACGATAACGCCGAAGTGCGTGTGCGCATCAACGTCTGGGTCGGCTGCGCCGGCGGACTTGTGGCCAACGGCGGCCTGGAAACGGCCCCGGATTCCATCTTCGCCAACAAAGGGCTGAAAGTCTCCTTCAAGATCATTGATGACTGGACGGAAGGCGCATCGGCTCTCGCCACCAACAACGTGGACGTGATGCTCACCACGCTCGACGTCTACGCCAAGGACTACGGCCAGTTCCAGGAAAAAGGTTTCGGCTCGCACGCCTTCTTGATGGTGGATTGGTCGCGCGGCGCCGATGGCGTGATCGGCAAGCAGGGCATCAACAGCATTGAAGATCTCGCGGGGAAGAGCGTTGCATTCGCGCCTTATACGCCGTCGCATTTCCTTTTGTGGAACGGCCTCAACGCTTCCGGACTGACTACCGAACAGCGCAATGAGATTTTCAAGAGCGCGGTCCATACCAAAGATGGCATTGAGCCGGCGGTATTGTTCGCTCAAGATAAAGTCGACGCGGCTGTGGCCTGGGACCCGGACATGAGTGACGCCGTGGGCAAACGCGCTGGAGCCAAGAAAATTTACGATACTCGCGTTGCCAACCGCCTCATCGCCGACGTTCTGGTGGTAAGCGACCGCTTTGCCGCCAAGCATCCACAGACTCTGATGAAGTTTGCCCAGGGCTGGCTGGAAGGCGTGGAGTTCATCAACAAGCAGCCGGCACGTGCGTACAACCTGATCGGGACAGTAAAGGACTTCAATATCCCTTCTGATCTGGCCAAGACCATGCTCGGTGGCGTAAAGCTGGCCGACTATGCCGATAACACCTCGTTCTTTGGCGCCGCCGGCTCAAACTCCGACTATGCCAACGTCTTCGGCATGGCGCAGAAGATGTACCGCGAGCTCCGGATGATCAAGCACACCAGCGAAGCGGAAGACAGCCTGGACCGGCGCTACGTGCAACAGCTCAGTGGCAGCTTCTCTTCGGCCTCATCGGAGCAGCCCATCGAATATCATGCGCCCTCTAAAGGCGCGGTCCCGCTGGCCACGCAGCATAAGTCCATCTACTTTGACGCGAACTCCTCCAAGATGAGCCTTGATTCGCGCGCCGTGGTGGATGAAATCGGCGGCCAGATGCGCGCCTACGAAAACACCGTGGTGGATATTGACGGCAACACGGACTCCACCGGCTCGCGGACCTACAACATCCAGCTTTCTCACCAGCGCGCGGACGCGGTGAAGCAGTATCTGATAGACAAATATGGGTTCCCGGGTTCGCGGCTGCGGACTTCCGGCAGCGGCCCTGACAGGCCGATTGATACCAATACCACAGCGGAAGGGCGCGAGAAAAATCGCCGTACCGACATCAAACTGTATGCCAACCCCGGACAATAGAGAGAGCTAAATCATGGCTGAGCTTTTTGCGATACGCAAAGAGACTTCACGAAGCACGAAGATCACTCTCGCTTTTGTAAGTTGGGGAGGGCTGATACTGATCTGGACGCTCATCACGCATTGGGGGCTGATCAGTAGTTATGTTTTTCCTACACCTATGGAAGTGGTGCGCGCGTTCCCAATGCTCTTTGCGGACAGAGGATTGCTCGCCAACGTATGGGCAAGCTGGCTGCGCATTGGCCAGGCGTTTCTATGGTGCGCGGTGATCGCGGTCCCGCTCGGCCTGCTCATGGCCAGCTTCCGCTGGTTCAATGATGTGATCGAACCTGTGGCCGCGCCCATGCGCTCCATGCCGATCACGGCCTTTCTGCCTGCGTTCATTGGCCTGTTCGGCATTGATGAAACCATGAAGGTGGCTTTCCTCTGGTTCGGCATGTTTTTTTACCTGCTGGCGGTGGTAGTGGAAGAGGTAAACCGCGTTGACACCTCTCTTCTGGAAACCGCGTACACGCTCGGGGCAAAGAAATTCCAGGTCCTGTGGCTGATGTTTCGCGCTTCTTTTCCTGGAGTTTTTTCCTCTTTCCGCATTCTCTATGACATTGGCTGGACCTACGTGATCCTGGTGGAGATCGTGAACCGCAAGAAAGGCGTTGGCGCCATGGTGCAGTCGGCCTACGAACTTCACCAGCCGGACCTGGTCTATGCCGGGATTATCGCCATCGGTGTGGCGGCCTTCCTTTTCCGCTTCAGCCTCACGCTTCTGGAAAAGGTACTCTTCCCCTGGCGGCAAGCGACGCAATCTTCTCCAATGGCTGCAGGCGGCCCCAGCGCACGCAAGAAGGCGGTCAGCAGTGGAAGCTAAAAAATCCAAGATCACCGTCCGCAATGTTTCCCGCAGTTTTTTTTCTCCCCAGGGAGAGAAGATCAACGCGCTCAAGGACGTAAGCCTCGACGTAGAAGACGCCTTCTCTGCCGCCGGACGCGACATCGGCGAATTCCGGGTCCTGCTGGGCCCTTCGGGCTGCGGTAAGTCCACGTTGCTGCGCATGATCGCCGGACTGGACAAGCCGGACTCCGGAGAAATCCTGGTCAACAGCCAGCCGGTGCACGGCCCCAGCAAAGATCGAGGCATGGTGTTCCAGAAATACACTTCTCTCCCCTGGCTGACGGTGGCGGACAACGTTGCTTATGGCATGAAGATCAACGGCGTGCCGGCAGAACAACGCAAGGAAACGGTGAATCGCCTGCTCAAGTCGGTAGGCCTCACCGAATTTGCCAACGTGTACCCGGAAACGCTTTCCGGCGGCATGCAGCAGCGCGTGGCGATTGCCCGCACCCTGGCCCTGCGGCCTTCGGTCATCCTGATGGACGAGCCTTTTGGGGCCCTGGACGCCCAGACCCGCAGCGATATGCAGCAGCTTTTGCTGCAAATCTGGGAAGAGACCGCGTGTACAATTCTCTTTGTCACCCATGACGTGGAAGAAGCGATTTATCTGGCGGACAGGATCTTCATTATGAGTTCGCATCCGGGGACCATCGTGGAAGACGTGCATGTGCCGTTTGACCGTCCCCGCGACCTGGCGCTCAAAGAGACGAGCCAGTTTCACGAATTGCAGCATTACGTCCTGGGCAGTTTGCGCCGCGCTCCTGGCGCCGGCGGCAATGTGAGGGTGAGCGTCTGATGGGTCTCAGTGGCAATCTTCCGGATGCGCCAGGGCCGAACACGTCCGGAAAAGAACCCAACTATTTTAGAGAGGCCTTTCACATCCAGTACAACTGGATCGCCTTGGCTGGAGCGGCCGCCTTGTCCCTGGTGGGTTGGACCGCTCTGCCCCTGCTGCTGGCCGGTGGCCTGGAAATGATGTACCTGGCGATTGTTCCGCAGAACTGGCGCTTCCAGCGGCTGGTGCGCTCCTGGAAGTTCGCCGAAGAGCAGAAGCAACATGAAGTCAAACTGAGTGACATGCTGCGCAGCCTTCCGCCGGACATGCAGGGCCGTTACATCAAGCTGGCTGAGGTCTGTGGTTCCATCCGCAATAACTTTGCCCAACTCTCTTCCGCTTCGCAGATGTTCGTCCAGCAGATGGACACTCGTTTGGAAGGCCTGCTCCACGGCTACGTGCGCCTGTTGACCGCTGCCGTTCAGCAGCGCCAGTATGTCAAGAGCACTGATCCCGACGCGATCAAAAAAGAAATCGAACATTTGCAGCAGGAACTCGACCATGATCCGCCGCGTGTCCAGGACATCAACAAGAAACGGATTGAGATCCTGACCAAGCGCCTGGAGAAATACCAGAAGATCTGCGAAAACCGCCAGGTAGTGGACGCGCAGTGCTCCGCGGTGGAAGATGTGCTCCAGTTGGTGCGCGACCAGTCCGTCACCATGCGCGACCCGCAGCAGGTGAGCGACCAACTGGCGAACCTGGTGCATGATGTGGAACAGACCGAACAGACCGTGCAACAGGTGGAATCGATCTTCAGTGGGCTTACTCCGGACATGGAAGGCATTATGCAAGACGCGGGCTCGGATTCTTCCAGCATGCGGTCGCCACAACGTACAAGGATTGGAAGCTAAGTGCCTACATCTTCTCCCAGCACCGACAAATATCTTGACGCGCTTCCCGAGTGGGCGCGCGATCTATCCGAAAAATATTACTCGCGTTCCTACGCGCTCTTTGTTCTCTGCGGCAATGTGCGCGACCTGATTCCCTTTCGCCAGGCCGACGGGATCGATTTCGCTTCTCTTGATTCATTTCTTTCCCATGCGCTTTTTGGCCAGCGCGACCTCGTCCTGCACTATGATCGCGGCGGACTGAGCTTTGGCAGCCCGGACAGCCAGGCCGATTTTCGCAACGCTCTGGAAGGTTATGACAGCTTCCATGGCACCAAATATTCTCAGGGCGGCATCCCGCGCAACCCGGACGCGGTGCTCAATCTACTGGACAACTATCTGCGGCTCCGCATTGCCGACGGCAAGAAGATCGCGCTGGTGGTGGACTTTGCCGAAACCATTGTTCCGGCGGGCGACGTTTCCAGCATGTCCGCGGAAGACCGCAACTCGCTGGTGATCGTGAAGCGCTGGGCCCGCAATCCCGACTTTCTCAACGCCGACGTAACCATCTGCCTGATCTCAGAAAACCAGTCGGAGTTGAACCAGGGCATTGCGCAAAGTCCCGGCGTGGCGTCCATCGCGATTCCACTGCCCGATGAAAAAGAGCGGCTGGAGTTCGTCCGCTGGCAACTGCGCGACCACCCGCTGCCCACCGGCTCTGACGTCACCGATGTCATCCTGGCCAAGCTGGCCGCGGGGTTGAAGCGTGTGCAGATCCAAAGTTTGCTTTCGCACGCGGTGCAGAACCGCCAGCCTCTCACCTTGAAATTTCTGAACGACCGCAAGAAAGAGCTGATTGAGGCCGAATCCGGCGGGCTGCTGGAGTTTGTCCAGAGCCGCTTTGATCTCACCTACGTCGCGGGCAATGACATGGCCAAGAAGAAGCTCCAGGACGCGGCATCGGCCATACACGCCGGTAACACTGACGTGCTGCCTATGGGATACGTGATCTGCGGCCCGGTGGGGACCGGCAAGACGTTTATCACTACCTGCTTTGCCGGTGAAGTGGGCATTCCCGCTGTCACGCTCAAGAATTTCCGCAGCATGTGGCAGGGCGTCACGGAAGGGAATCTGGAACGCGTATTGAATTTGCTCAAGGCCATGAGCCCTATCGCCGTGATCGTCGACGAAGCCGATGCCCAGCTCGGCGACCGCTCCAGTTCCGGCGACAGCGGCGTGGGCAACCGCGTCTTCGCGCAGATTGCGCAGTTCATGGGCAATACCGAACTGCGCGGCAAAGTTATCTGGTTTCTGCTCACCTGCCGTCCTGATCTGCTGCCGGTTGACCTCAAGCGTCAGGGCCGCGCGGAAGAGCACATTGCACTGTTCTATCCGGACACGCTGGAAGAACGCCGCGCTCTGCTTCGCGCCATGCAGAAGAAAGCCGCCATGGCGACTTTTACTCCGGAGCTTGAGAAACTGTTTCTCGACAGCTCCGGCAGCCTCTCCGGCGCTGACATTGAAGCCGTTCTGGTCCGCGCCCGCATGCGCAGCTCGCTCGCCAAAAAGACCGCCGTTGACGGCGACGATCTCAAAGGCGCGCTCGAAGATTTTATTTCACCTTCGTATCCCACCGAAATCGACCTACAGAACATTGTGGCTGTGCTGGAGTGTACCAGCAAGAGCCTGCTGCCCAAACAATATCGCGATGCCGACCGCGGTGAGCTCATCCGCCGCGCCAATGAGTTGCTGGCACTGACCCGGCAATCCGGCGAAGGATAAAACTCAGGGCCTTTATTCCCATATTGGCACGGAACCCGCCTGACCCTTGTTGCGTACATGGATGGAAGTGTGGTTCGCACGGGCTGCGTGTGTTGAGAGTCGTGTGTTCAGCCCAACGCGAACATAACGAAACAAAAGAGCTGCGAAGTCACACCGCAAGAGACTCGAAATAGACTTTCTGTTTTCCGAAGAACCCGAACAGCAGACGGATAGGTTCTCAACGCGGTGTTAAGCTCTTCACCTTCCTGGGGGGGGGCCTTATGGGAGCCGGAATGGTTACTGCCGTCACGCCTCGGATTCTGATCGAGGAATGTGTGCGCCTTGGTGTAAGCCAGGAAAAGCTGCTGTATGAAATCGGTTTATCCCGCGAATACATTCACAATGCATCGGGACGGGTTCCCGTCGAGAAAATGTACGTTCTCTGGAACAGCGTCATCCGGTTGAGCGGGGACCCGATGTTTGCCATGCACGCCGCGGAAAAAATCCCCTTCGGGACGTATCGAGCGATGGATTATATGATGGCGGTAAGTTCCACGCCGCAAGATGCGCTGGAACGTACCAGCCAATCTTTCGGCTTGTTCAACAGTGCTTTTCAGCTGTCATTTCGCATGCACCGCGACCTGGCTTATCTTGAGCTGTCGAATGCGGGCAATCCACGGGACCTTTTACGTCCCTACGTTGAATACATCCTGGCGATTCATCTCATGCGGCTCCGCCTGGTGACCCAGGTAAACTGCACACCGGTTGAGGTCCATGTCGCATACAAAAGGCCGCTTTTGATGGACGAATATCACCGTGTATTCGGTGCGCCGGTTCGTTTTCAGCAAAGCGCGAACCGCCTGGTTTTTTCGCGCCACCTGATGAAAATGCAACATCCGCTTGCTGATCCTGAACTGTGTGAATTGCTGGAGGGCCACCTGCGGCACAGCTTGCGGCGTTTGTCCGGCGATCAGCGTCCGCTGGCTGAAGTCCAGGAGGCGCTGTCCCACAATCTTGAGACTGGCACTATGACTTTACCTGGCGTGGCGCGACAGCTGGCCAGGAGCTCCCGCAGTCTTCAGCGCAAGATTCATGAGAACGGCCTGACCTTTCGCTCTTTGCTCGATAGCGTGCGCCAGGAACGCGCCCTGGCCTTGCTGGCAGACCACGACTTGCCGTTGATTGAGATCGCATCCAAGTTACAGTTCTCAAGCTCCAGCGCATTCTGCCATGCTTTTCAGCGATGGATGGGCAAATCGCCACATCAGTATAGAAAACAGCTTTCCTAACCCGGCAACAAGAAACTTCGCGCTTCTATCCCGTCCAGTTTTTTGGCGCATTCGATCAATACATTGGCGTAATCGATCAAGAGAAGCATGGTGGGCGCTTGAGCCCAGTCGCTTGAGTGGGCGCCCTGCCTCCCAAGAAAAGTCCGGGAGTTTGAGGACAGTCCCCAACATGGATGGGTGATGCGATCGCAACAAGACGCGGATTTATTCCACTTCCGTTCCAGGTCGCGTGCGGAACCGGACCGCTTGGTTGGCCAGGCGGTTGGCTTCCTGGTTGCTCTCGCGGGGGATATGGGCGATGCGAAAATTCAACGACCGGGCCAGCTTACGGCACATCCAATTCAGGGAATAGAGCCGCGGGCTGCGGCAGGCGTACTCCCCGGTCATCTGCTTGACCACCAGTTCTGAGTCGGTATAAACGCGGAGCGCGGTGGCGTGCAGGTCAAGCGCGCACTGAAGGGCTTCCATGAGCGCCACGTACTCGGCCACATTGTTGTCGTGATGGCCGATCCATTTGGCGATCGTGATCTTCTCGCCGTCGGGCTTCTCAATCAGCACGCCAATGCCGGACGGACCGGGGCTGCCGTGGGAACCGCCGTCAACGTATGCGATGAGATCTGGCATTGGCTCCTTTACCTTCCAACAATGAAGCAAGCCGGGCGCGCCGTCAAGAAAATCATTTCTCCCACGCCGTCCAGCACAAAAAATCAGCGCGCTTGTTTCTGTGGAAAGTGTTGTGGATAACAAGGACGGCTCGTTTGCGCCATTCGCCGGACCCGCATTTTTACTGCGCTTGCACACCATGCTGTGATGCCTGAAATTTTCTTTCGATGCACAAATCATGGGCGTTGACATTTGCCATTCCTTAATTATGATGGCTTGCGTCGACGGTTGAAAGGGTTAGCCAAAATAAATCGTGGCTGATCCGAAATAGGCCGGGTGATCACGACCAGCGAAGCGATTCGCTGGCGACCCGAACCCGAAAAAACCGACGGGCTCTGCGAGGAGCAAGTTGGGGTCAGGGACTGCGAAAGCAGTGATCGCATCAAAGGCTGTGACGGTACATGCGTCCACGCTGTTGGCTCCCTCGCAGGAGTTGGCGGCTAGACCATAACCAATGTCACAGCCTTTTAATTTTTT